>Ga0268283_1001523_pt1 | contig 11244 bp, 7 predicted proteins | sample saktaG_13_FD_190140 | JGI IMG/M metagenome (GOLD analysis project Ga0268283, IMG submission 190140) | Saline water microbial communities from Sakinaw Lake, British Columbia, Canada - sak_2013_06_06_36m | ecosystem: Environmental > Aquatic > Non-marine Saline and Alkaline > Saline ... | reverse complement strand
AAGAGTCAAATGTCATGTCCATGGTATTTATTTTAAGAAGTGTATATTTTGTAGAAGTTCAAAGTACTTAGAGTTTAGAGTACTTAGAGTTTGGTTTTTATTAACTTCAGGCACTCCAAACTTTAGGCACTTTAGGCACTATATTTACACTAGGCACTAATATAAAAAGCAATCGCGGCATAGAAAGCTGAAGCTGCAACGAGATCGCTCACGGGAACTTTTTCGTTTGGTGCATGTGCCAGCACTTCGTTCCCCGGACCAAAACCAATACAAGGAATTTTATAGTACCCGTTAATGGTGACACCGTTAGTAGAGAATGTCCATTTATCAATAAGCGGTTTTTTATTAAAAAGACCAACAAATGCCTGATTGGCACTGCTTACCAGAGGATGATCTTCGGCTATTTTCCAGGTAGGATAATACTTCTCCATACCATAGCGCAAGCCGGTGTAGGATGTTTCCTCGTACTGCAGCACCACAACTTCAGCATCCATATCTTTAACAATTTCCTGAATTTCAGCAACAGCCGATTCCTTTGTTTCGCCCCATGTAAGCCGGCGATCGATATGAATTTTAGCGTAATCAGAAACAGCACAGAGGGAAGGACTTCCCGAAATAAACTCCGCCAAAGCAGCACTACCCTTGCCTAAGAATTCATCGCTGGCAAGGCGTTCGTTTAGTTTTTCAATTTCGAGGCAGGCACGGGAAGCCATATAAATTGCATTTTTGCCTCGTTCGGGTGCCGATCCATGAGCAGATACACCCCTGAAAGTTACTTCAATTTCCATCCGGCCACGGTGCCCGCGGTAGATGTTAAGGTTGGTAGGTTCTGTTATAACTACAAAATCAGGCGTAATTTGTTCTTCTTCCACAATATATTTCCAGCAAAGGCCATCACAATCTTCTTCGATAACTGTGCCGGTAAAATAGATAGTCAGATCGCGGTCGAAGGCAAGTTCTTTTAGTATACGCCCTGCGGTAATAAAGGCAGCAGGTCCGCCTTTCTGGTCAACAGTTCCGCGACCATGAACAAAGCCTTCGCTGATTTCTCCTGAGAAAGGATCGCTGGTCCAGTTTGCAATATTTCCGACATCAACAGTATCGATATGTCCATCGAAAGCCAATATTTTACTACCGTGCCCGATACGACCAATCACGTTTCCTAAATTATCAATGCGGGCATCATCAAATCCGGCTTCAATCATTTGACGCTGAAGTTCTTCCGCAACAGCCTGTTCACCAAGACTTAGTGAACGAATTTTAACAAGTTTAGATAAGTTTCCGGCAGTGTAATCAGCATAAGATTCAGCCAGTTTATTAATTTTTAACAGCATATCTTTCATAGTTTAGGTCTTTCTAATTTCGGCAAAAGTAGAAAATTTCCGGCCAAACAAGTAGCAAATTGCATTTTACCTTCGTGAAGATTAGATGACCACTGCTATAGTTAACATCAAACCAATCGATGGCCGAAAATTAATTGTTACATTGATATCAAGCAGGACATTGATCAATAATTTTAGCTTATTTTGCATTCAATAAATCGTATTAATATTTGAATTTTCGAAAGATCGGAACAACAATCAACAAGAAATCCAGAATCTTATGAAAACAACTTTTTATCGCATAAATGCTGCATGTATGACAGTGTGGTTAGTCATTCTGATGGTTATTATGTCAGGTATTCTTTCGTGCAAACCCAAGCCGCTGCAAACTGAAGATAAGGTTAATAACCTGGTACAGGTCAAACATCCTGCATGGAGCAAAAATCTTTGCATTTATGAAGTAAATCTCCGTCAATACAGCAAAACCGGAAGCATTTCAGAATTCGAAAAACAACTTCCGCGACTTAAAGAAATGGGTACAGATATACTTTGGTTTATGCCAATCCATCCAATCGGATCGCTAAAACGAAAAGGTTCTCTCGGCAGCTATTACTCTGTTAAAGATTACAAAGCCATTGATCCGTCTTACGGCACTCTTGCCGATTTTAAAGCCATGGTGAAAAAATGTCATGAAATGGGTATGTATGTCATTATTGACTGGGTTGCAAATCATACATCATGGGATAATCAGCTTATTGATGACCATCCGGACTGGTATTCAAAAGATTCCCTGGGGAATTTAATTTCTCCTTTTGATTGGGCAGATGTTGCTGATTTGAACTACAACAATAAGGATCTCAGATCTTATATGACCAATGCTATGAAATACTGGCTCAAAGAAACCGATATTGATGGATTCCGTTGTGATGTGGCCGGAATGGTCCCTCTTGATTTTTGGATTGATACACGAAACCAACTCGACCAGATTAAACTTGTATTCATGCTGGCTGAAGCTGAGGAAGCCCGAATGCACCAAGCCTTCGACATGACTTATGGCTGGGAATTGTATCATCTGATGAACCAAATTGCCAAAGGCAAAAAGAATGCTAATGACTTGCTTCCTTATTTCGCAAAAAATGACAGCACCTACCCTTCTGATGCTTATCGAATGTATTTTACTTCCAACCACGACGAAAACTCATGGAATGATACTGAATACGAACGCCTTGGTGACGGAGTTAAAACATTTGCAGTTCTTTCAGCCACTGTTCCGGGAATGCTTTTGGTATATACAGGTCAGGAAGCAAGTCTGAAAAAGAAACTTCAGTTCTTTGAAAAAGATCCGGTTGACTGGAGCGACCTTTCAATGATAGATTTTTATAAACCCTTATTGGCATTAAAAAAGAATAATGCTGCTCTTTGGAATGGGGTAGCAGGTGGATCATTCAACCGCATTGAAACTAATGCCGATAATTCAATCTTTGCTTATTTACGCATAAAAGACAATGCAAAGATTTTTGTAATCCTGAATCTAAGCAAAACGCAACAATCAATAACATTAAAAGGAGATGCTTATACTGGAAAATACAGGAACATCTATACCAATGAGCAGGTAAATTATTCAAAGGATATGCAACTCTCATTAAAGCCCTGGGAATACATTGTTCTCGAAAAATAGTTAAATGAACCAATTCTTCACATTGAAAATAAAACCCTGGTTATAACTTCTGATTATAACAGCAAGAAATGAAAAAGATACTCACCTTCAGTTTATTACTCATGTTATCAACTGTAGCAAATGCGCAGCAATTCCCGGATAATAGCCTTGGGAAGTTAAAAAAGCTGATAAAAAATAACAATACATATACAATCGAGACAACAAACGGTGTGGCCAGGATTATATTTTACAGTCCCGAAATTGTACGCATCAGGATTGCAAAAGGAGCATTTGGTGATGATTTTTCTTATGCTGTGGTTGGTATTCCGCAGCCATGCAATGTTAAATTAAAAGAATCTAAAGGATTAATCCTGATTCAAACCGATTCACTCAAGCTTGAAATTACAACTGATCCTGTGAGGTTTTCTTTTAAAACCGCCTCGGGAAAGTTGTTCAACCAGGACGATCCGGCATTTGGAACAACATGGGTTGGCGAAGAAGTAACCACTTTTAAGAAAATGCAGGAAGGAGAGAAATTCATTGGACTAGGCGAAAAAACCGGGAATCTTGATCGCCGGGGCGAAGGTTATACTAATTGGAACAGCGACAAGCCAGGATACAGCGTAAATGAGGATCCATTGTATTCAACATTTCCATTTTATATTGGTATTCATCACGAAGTTGCTTATGGAATATTTTTTGATAATACATTCAGGAGCAACTTCAATTTTGGTGCATCAAACAACCGTTATTCAAGCTTTGGAAGTGATGCCGGTGAAATGAATTATTACTTTATCGGCGGTAATACCGTTGCCCGGATAATCGAAAATTACACCACGCTTACAGGTCGCATTCCAATCCCACCGCAATGGGCACTTGGATACCAGCAAAGCCGCTGGAGTTACTTTCCTGATAAAGAAGTAGTGGACCTTGGCCTTACATTCAGGGATAAAAAAATCCCAATCGATGTGCTTTACCTTGACATTCATTACATGGATGCTTATAAAATATTTACATGGCATCCGCAGCGCTTCAGCCAGCCAAAAGCGATGATAAGTGAGTTGAAGAACCTTGGAATTCACACTGCCTTGATTGTTGATCCGGGAATCAAAGTTGAAAAAGGATATCCTGCCTATGAAGATGGTATGCAGCAGGATATGTTTATTAAATATCCTGACGGAACAAACTATACAGCTCAGGTATGGCCAGGATGGTGTAATTTCCCTGATTTCACAAAACCTTCAGCCCGCAAATGGTGGGGAGATAAATTCAGCGACAATGTGAAATATGGTGTAGAAGGTTTCTGGAATGATATGAATGAAATTGCTTCCTGGGGAGGAGGAAAGACCTCGTCCATTGTGAGATTTGACTGGGAAGGAAAGGGAGCTTCCTATCGTGAAGGTAAAAATGTTTATGGCTTACTTATGGCACGCAGCACATACGAAGGAACCAGCAAACTAATGGGCAGGCGCCCTCTTATTCTTACGCGGGCTGCTTATTCAGGAGCACAGCGCTATACTGCTATCTGGACAGGCGACAATGTTGGTAGCGACGAGCACATGTTGCTTGGCTGCCGGATGGTAAATTCACTGGGGATCACAGGAATGGCTTTTACCGGAGTAGATGTAGGAGGTTTTATTGGAGATGTTAACGAAGCCCTTTTTGGCCGGTGGCTCACAATAGGAACATTCACTCCTTTCTTCAGGGTACATAAACATTATGATTATAAAATGTCGGAACCGTGGTCCTATGGCACGCAAACAGAGATAATTTCGCGGAATTACATTTCACTGCGCTATCGTTTACTGCCATACATCTATTCAGCTTTCTACGAAGCATTTAAAACAGGAATGCCGGTAAGCCGTACACTTGTAATTGAAAATACTTTTGATGAAAAATGCTGGAATTATGCTTATCAGAATCAATATATGTTTGGCCCTTCGTTGCTTGTGGCTCCTGTGGAAAGCACCAAAGAAGCTACAAAAGTGCATTTGCCAAAAGGAATCTGGTTCGATCTTTTTACCGGAAAACAATATAATGGCGAACAGGAAGTACTCATAGAATGCCCGATAGAAAAATTGCCTGTTTTTGCTAAAGGTGGAAGTTTTATACCGATGCAGACAGTAATTCAGAGCACTTCAGAAAAAACCTCAGATACATTGTTCCTTCATGTTTATTACGGAAACGATCCTTCTGAATATATATATTATGAAGATGACGGGCTTACTTTTGATTACCAGAAAGGTAGTTCAATGGAACGAAAATTCCGCTTTGATCCGAAAAAAAAACAAATTGTAATTGAAGCTCCGGTTGGTCCTTATGTCAGTAAATTTTCTAAGATTGCGCTGTTGTTGCATGGCTTTAATGATCATAAAGCTAAGTTGAAAGTAAATGGACTTGGATCAGGAATGCTGGAAATTACAATTGACTTGCTCACAGCCCTTAGTGATAAAGATCCATTAAATACATACAGCCGAAAATTTCCGGAGCAAGTGATTCAGATTATGATCGATAACATTATAGACAAAGTGGCTATTGGCTGGTAATTACAACATTTCATCAAATCTAACCAAAAGATACTGATAGACTCTTAGACTTTAAACCGGTAAAAGCAAAATTGGATTACGACAACAAAATTTTGAAAACATTCAGAAGCTAATAGCCTAACAGTCTGGTAACCTGACAGTCTGAAATAAAATTACAAATCTAAAAATAATACCATGAAAAAAATAGCAGTACTTGGTGCTGGAATGGTCGGAAGTGCCATTGCCATAGATCTTTCAAAATATTTTGATGTTACTTCTGTTGATATTAATCAGGAAGCGCTTGATCATCTGAGCGGGAAATACAATATCAAAACATTCAGGTTAAATATTTCAAAATGTGAAGAACTAAAAGCATTTCTCAAAGAATATGATTTGGTTGTGTGTGCAGTCCCTGGTTTCATGGGCTACAAAACTGTGGAAGCGGCCATAGAGGCAGGTAAAGACATTGTGGACATCTCTTTTATGCCAGAGGATACAATGCTGTTGGACGAGATTGCCCGTAAATACAAAGTAACCGTCATCTGCGACTGCGGTGTTGCTCCCGGAATGCCTAATGTTATTGCAGGTTATTATAACGAAATTATGAATATTTCGCATTTTGACTATTGCGTTGGCGGATTACCTAAAGAGAGGAAATTTCCGTTTGAATACAAGGCGCCATTTTCACCTGTTGATGTAATAGAGGAATATACAAGGCCTGCGCGCTATTTGGAAAATGGATATCTGGTAACTAAACCACCGATGAGTGATCCGGAACTCCTGTTTTTTGAAAATATTGGTGACCTCGAAGCCTTTAATACTGATGGACTTCGTTCACTTATGTTTACGCTGAAACACATTCCAAACATGAAGGAAAAAACCCTTCGCTTTCCAAAACATATCGCTCTTATTCAAGCCCTTAAAACTGCAGGATTTTTCGCTAAAGAACCAGTTGACATTAAAGGTACCAGTGTTGTTCCTATGGAATTTACCAGCAAAATACTTTTTGATGTTTGGAAATTACAGCCTACCGACAAAGAGTTTACTGTAATGCGTGTATCACTCAACGGAACTCAGAACGGCAAACCTAAGTATGTGGAATACAATCTTTATGATGAATATGACTTAGAAACCGGAATTTCATCTATGGCCCGCACAACTGGATATACAGCAACTGCTGCAGTGAATCTGATAATAAATAACTTGTTTTCAGAAAAAGGAGTTTTCCCTCCTGAATTAATTGGGAAACATAAAGCCTGCTTCGATTTTATCCTGAAATATCTTGAAGACAGAAATATTCACTATACCATGACTGAGAGCTAATTTGGGTTAACTTCTGATTTTCAATTTTATTCGTCAAAGAGAATCAGCCTTCTATAAATTCAGCCAAAGGTTTAACACCGCTGTACTTTTTTGCTGCAATACTAAAAATTATTGCGGTCCAGAAAGAAAACATGGCATAAATCAACGATGGTTTTACCATATCCTGATTTTGCAAAAGTGTACCGGCAACCAGGAATGCCAGTGTTGTATTATGCACAGCAGCTTCAATGGCGATAGTATATGAATTGCTATACCCAAGTTTCGACTTGAGCCCGATTTTGTATCCGACCAAAAAGCAAACAGCATTTAACAAAAGCGCTGAGGGTAAAATTTGAAGCGATTCCTGTATTGTAATTCCCGATCCGCCTTGATTTTCGCCTGCAAAGAACTTAATTATAAAAACTACTGCCAATGCAGCTAATAAAATAATATTAAGCGGACGCTGGAGTTTAGCTGCAAAGGCAGGATTGAATGTCCTGATGAAAACACCGATGGCGGCAGGTAAAATTGTAACAACAAATATCTGGATAATTGTCTCAAAATAAGGTAGACGAATTACAGCCTCGTGTCCTGCAAAATAGCGCAAAGAAAGGTTTACAATAAAAGGAATCGAGACTAACGTTAGCAGACTGTTGATTGACGAAAATGTAATGGCAAGTGCCACATTTCCTTTGAAAAAATATGTTATTATACTGGCTGTGGTTCCGCCTGGGCAAGCAGCCAAAATTATCAGTCCCACGCTAATATCCCATGGCAATTTAAATATTAAAGTAATTAAGAATGCAATAATTGGCAACCCTAACATCTGAATCAGCAAACCAATTATTAATGACTTTGGAGAAATTAAGACATTTCTGAAGCTGACAGGAGTTAGTGACAGGCCTAATCCTATCATAATCAGCGATAATACCAGGCTGATCAGTAGGTCAATATACGTGTAAGTTGAAAAATACATAAACTCCGGAGAACAATCTCGATGACAGTTCCCGATTGATAAAAGTAACAAAATCATCTGACTCTTCTGAAATTAATGCTATTTCCTTTTCCCTTTCTACTTGTCCCTTGTACCTTTCTTCCTGTCCCTTTTAGTATTCAATCAATTCGCATATATTTACCGAAAAAAATCAGCAACATGGTAAAACGCTTTTTGATCTTCATTTTAATTCTTTCATTGGCTTCTTGTTCACTTTTTTCCCAGGAAACACAAAAGCCTGCAACTATTGAAAAACCTCAGTTAAGCCTTAGCGGTTATGTTAAAGCAGATGCAATTTTCGATTCGCGGCAAATTGTTGAAGCCCGTGAAGGATTTCTGCTGCTATATCCTAAGAACCATCAATATGATAAGTTTGGAAACGACCTTAATGAGAATGGTAGTTTTAATCAATATGCCATGACCGCCCGACTGACTTTGAAAGCAACAGGCCCGGATATACTTGGGGCCAAAGCTTTTGCCCTGATAGAAAGTGACTTTACCGGTGCTTCCAATTCCGAAAACAACAGCCTGAGGCTCCGCCATGCTTATTTTAAACTCACATGGCCATCTGTTTCATTGCTTGCCGGACAATACTGGCATCCTCTTGATATTCCTGAAATGTTGCCTTCTGTACTTTCACTTAATACCGGCACTCCTTTTCGTTCATTTAGCAGGCAGCCACAAGCGCGGGTAGATGCTAAACTCTGGAAACTTAACTTTGTTTTAGCCGCAACTTCTCAAAGGGATTATATTAATACCGGGCCTTCCGGACAATCATACAATTATCTCCGGAACAGCATTATTCCCAATCTTTTTGCACAGGTTAATTATTCAGATGATATCCTGTTTGCTGGTTTTGGCATCGATTATAAACGTCTGACTCCAAGGCTGGTAACAGATTCATTAGTAAAGGCAAATGAACATCTCGAGTGCTTTTCGGGCATTGTTTTTTTCAAAGCAAAACTAAAATTGATAACATTCAAAGCACAGGCTTCCATCGGACAAGCGCTTAATGATCATCTTATGCTTGGCGGCTACGGAGTAACCGGAATTGATACTTTAACGGACCGACGCACTTACAAGCCTCTAAATTATTTTTCAGGTTGGATTGGCGCCAATACAAATGGTCCCAGATTACAATTTGCTCTATTCGCCGGTTACAGCAAAGGATTTGGATCAAAAGCCCAAATGATCAGCTCTAATCTTGTTTATGCACGCGATCCTGATATTGAATATACTTACCGTATCTCGCCAATGGTAACATATATTGCAGGTAAGTTCTCGATTATTTCTGAAATCGAGATCACTACTGCCGCCTATGGAAAACCTGATGGAAAATATAGAGTGAAAGACTCTTCAGAAGTAGGAAATCTGAGGGCGACGGTTGCTGGGGTGTATAATTTCTAATTTCTATTGTTACACCGGAAGTTTGAACTTCATTACAACTTCTCCTGTTTGTTTGTTAAATTCTATAGTTTGATTTTCCATGCCCATATCTTTCCCAGTTGACATTTTAAAAAGTCCGGCAAGGAACTGAATCCCTTTATTCATAACCTGTTCAATCTCCAATGCTTTTTCCTCCGGCAGTTTCTGACTATCTGCTTTTTCGGGAGTTGCCTGTTCAAATACCTGCTGTGATTCATCCAGTTCTGCCAGCAAGTCAATAGAACCTGGCTCAGCTATTGTATCTATGTTTGCTGGAATTTCCTGAGCTGCAAAGGCCAAATCCTGATCCGATATTTCAGCTTTTTCTGTTTCTGAAATAAACTCTTCAAGTTGTTGGATGAACTGGGAACGGCCCTTGGTCGAAAAATCAACAAAATTGGTGCTGCTCGCGCCATCCAGCACGCCATCAAACAGATTTTGCTTTACCAGAAGCCCTGATGCGATCTGCTGCTCTATCGAGTTTCGCGTGATGAAATTAAAAATGGTCAGTTTGTTGCTTTTCTGTCCCAACCGATCGATACGACCAATACGCTGATTCTTTTTTGCCGGGTTCCAGGGAAGTTCAAAATTAATGAGTGTGTCAGCAACCTGAAGATTTAGTCCTGAACCACCGGCTTCGGTAGATAAAAATATTTTACAATACGGATTTGTCTCGAACTTCCTGATAAGTTCACCGCGAAGTTTCACAGGAATGCTCCCGTTTAGTTCGGCAAATCCGATATTATTCTCACGCAAAATATGCCCGATTAATTTATGCACTTTCACCCACTCTGAGAAAATAATAATCTTGCGTTCGGAATTGGCTACATCCAGTTTTTCGAGTAGGATATATTTCAACTCTTCTAATTTTGGCGACTCATTCGTTTCATCGTCAATCAGATACGTCGAATCGCACACCATCCGCATACTTGCTAATAAAAGCTGCAATTTTTGAAGGTCGTAAGGGGTAAGGAATTTCTTCCGGATAATACTTGCAATACCTTTTGCATAAGCAGCATGATAGTCAGCCTGTAATGGAGAAAGGTTTAGCGGAACGTTTATTTGCTGCACATTTGGCAACTGGTTCAGGACTTTTCTTTTTTCGCGGCGTATCAGTAATGGCTCCAGCCTTTTGTTAAGTTTTTGCAGATCATAATACCCGTTTATTTTGTTATGCTTTTCAGGATCGAACAGGCAATGCTGGTAGGAAAATTCCCACAATGGCCCGAAGAAACTGGGGTTAATTGCGCTTACAATTGAGAAGATATCAATCAGACGGTTTTCGATAGGTGTGCCGGTAATTACCAATACATGTTTGTACTGCAGCCGGCGAATTGAAGAAGCTGTTTTAGTCTCGAAATTTTTAATGCGCTGCGCTTCATCTAAGATCACAAAATCGAACCCGGCTCTGTTAAGTGCCAGATGATCGCGTAAAATTGTTTCGTAATTGACAATAAAAAAGAAATGTTCCGTTTTCTGGTATTGCTTTTCCCGCTCATCGGGAAGCCCTTCTATTACCAATGCCTTTTCGTCGGAGAACTTTTCGATTTCCTTTTTCCATTGCTCTTTGAGCGAGGCAGGGCAAACGACTAAAGTTTTTCTGAAATCGAAAATCAGTTTCTTAGAAATGGCTATGCCGATAGCCTGCAATGTTTTACCCAAACCCATTTCATCGGCGATGATAGCAGCTTTCCTGAAAATGGCAAAGTCAATCCCTTCTTTTTGATAGGGATAAAGGTCTGCTTTTAACAAGGAGTAATCGGGGTTATACGACTTTTTTAGATTTTCAAGCATTTCCCCCTCAAATGCAGCTTCCACTTTTTCCTGTACCTCCGGCCTGATGAGGAAAAGCTGGTATTGCCCGGCTTCTTTCAGAAAGCCCAGGAAATTTTTAAAATCAGTATCTTCAATGAACGATGCTTTCTTAAAATATCTTGAGATCAGAAGTTGTTCGTCTACAGGCATCTTATGTGGGTAATGCCACGAAATTTTATACTCATTCAGCGGGTCGCAAAATAT
>Ga0268283_1001522_pt1 | contig 11245 bp, 11 predicted proteins | sample saktaG_13_FD_190140 | JGI IMG/M metagenome (GOLD analysis project Ga0268283, IMG submission 190140) | Saline water microbial communities from Sakinaw Lake, British Columbia, Canada - sak_2013_06_06_36m | ecosystem: Environmental > Aquatic > Non-marine Saline and Alkaline > Saline ... | reverse complement strand
CTGTTGCCAACCTGCGTGGCCCATTTGCTTGAGAGCATCTCCTCTGCCGCACTGGAATAGTCGCCATCCTGCAAATACGCTAGCATGCGGGTGAACCCAAGCAGCCCCTGCACCCCCAGATTGAAAGCCATTGAAATAAGCACATTCTGCCTGGCAACTGAGAGGCTTCTCCACCAAGGCAAACTCACATCAAGCTGTTTGGTAACCCTGTCAATGTCATTGTGCAAAAGCAACAAAGCTTCTTCTTTGGTGATCCCCGTGTCGTCAAGGTTCCTGCCCACCCCTATGGTCAGTTTGTTGCTGGCATCCATGTAGGGTCTTAGTTGCAAGCCCTCATGCTGGATCAGCAGTTCATCAACACTGTATGAACTATAGGGCGAAGGTGCCGCAGCAGGACGCAACCCGGTGTGTGCCTTTTTATGGGCGCAAGCCGAAATTGACAATGACACAAACAATAAAATCGTAAACTTGGGAATAATATTCCGATGGGTTGTCATTTCATTTAACCTTTTGATAATGCTTTGGATTATTGTGATCGGCCGGATAAATATAAACCGTCGGAGAGGAAATGGCAAACCGTGCTTTTTTGATTTCTTGCCCTTCCCAAACAGGACAGAGTAGGATCAATAGTGTCCCTCTGCGGTTTTGGCATCCCTGCCAAAATGACGGATCAACAACATGCATTTAGGATAAACTAACGCCACTGACGGACTATGCCCCTTAATCAATATGAGCCACATCCAAACCTACCGCCGTGAATTGGACGACTATCGCCGCGTCGCCGGAGCCGAGAATGAAGGCACGGTGTCGCAAGCCTTCGCCTCATTGTTGAAAGCCGAAGGCGCGGAACACAAGCTGATTTTCACCCATGTTTAAATGTCGAGCAAAGCTTTTACGATGCGACCGGTTCATGGAAGGATTTCAAGGGCGCGTGTTTCGTCAATACCTTGGACAACTGGGGTTTCGAGCAAACTCACAAAGGAGCCATCGCGGATATGTTCGGTACGCTGACCGACGAAAACCATGAGCGCATACTTGCCCAAAACGCCCGCAAAATCCCCGTCATCATCGGCAACCCGCCGTATAACGCCAACCAGCAGAATGAAAACGATAACAATAAAAATGACCCCGCACCGAAAGCCGATAAACGCATTAAAGAAACCTATCTAAAAGCCAGCAACGCACAGAAAACCAAGCTCTATGACCCGTATATCCGCTTCATCCGTTGGGCTTCGGACAGGATAGGGGAGCAGGGGATTATTGGCTTTGTCACCAATCGCTCGTATTTGGATTCCCGCCAAGCCGATGGTTTGCGCAAGGTATTGGCGCTGGAGTTTCAGCAAATGTGGATTGTGGATTTGATGAGCGATGTGCGCAAAAATCCGAAAATATCCGGCACGAAATACAACATCTTCGGCATACAGACCGGCGTTGCAATTATTTTTCTGGTGCGCAATCCGAAACTTGAGGGCTGCGAAACTCATCATCTTGCCTTGGATGACTTCATGACGGCAGTGGAAAAACGCCGCTGGCTTTCGGCGCATACCTTGCGGCTATTGGCTAAAGCGGGTGAATTTGCCGGTGTCAGGCCGAATGTTCGTGGGGATTGGCTCAATCAACCGGAGCATGATTGGTCGTCGTTTATTCCGGTTGCCAGTAAAAAAGCTAAAGCCGGAAATACGGATAATGTGATTTTCAAGTTATTTGCAAGCAGCATCAAAACGAATAGGGATGAATGGGTATATGCTTTTTCTAAGACTGAACTATCAAGAAAAATTAAATATTTCATCAATGCTTTTAATGCACAACTCAAAATTGGTTCTTCAGATGCTGAGGTATTGGATTATTCCATTAAATGGAGCCGCGACATAAAACGTAAAGCCCCTCGAATAACTGCACTAACTTATCAAAATAAGCTGATTGTAAAATCTTTATGGCGACCTTACGTTACAAAGAAGTTTTATGCAGAAAGAGTAATGAATGATGTTTTGACAGGGTTACATTATCAAATTCATGGCGAGGCATTAACTAGCGAAAGTGTGTCAATTTGTGTGTCGGGTGGTTCAGCCATGAAGCCTTTTCAAACTTTAGCCATTGCGGGACCATCAGATTATGAATGTGTAGAAAAAAATCAAGTTTTACCGCTATGGCTTTACGCTCCCGACCATACCCGCCACGACAACATCACCGACTGGGCCTTAAGCCAATTCCGCACACGTTACCCCGAAGAAACCCTCAGCAAACGCGACATATTTGATTATGTCTATGCCGTGTTGCACAATCCAAATTACCGGGAAAAATATGCGTTGAACCTGAAAGCCGAATTTCCCCGCATTCCGTTTTATGCCGACTTCCGGCTTTGGGCCGATTGGGGCAAGCAATTGGTGGATTTGCACACTGGCTATGCCGATTTGCCGGGTACGCCGCTGAGCCGCACCGACACCCTGCCAGCCGTAGGCCGGGATAAGCAAGCCCAGAGCGTCAGCGAAGGGCGCAGCGTTCCCGGCAAAGGCGCGGCGATGCCGGAAACGCCCGTTGGAAATCCCCCCTGCCCCCCTTTACAAAGGGGGGTAGGGGGGATTTTCGGGCTTGTTCCAGCCTACCCCAACGAACAAGCCCCCAAATGCAAACTGAAAGCCCATCCCGGCGCGGGGGCGATTGAAATTGACGCAGTGACCCGCTTGGACGGCATTCCAGAGGATGCCTGGAAATACCGGCTCGGCAACCGCTCCGCGCTGGAATGGGTGTTGGAGGAATACCGCGAGAAAACCCCGAAAGACCCGACCATCCGCGAGAAATTCAACCTCTACCGCTTCGCCGACCACAAGGAAGCCGTCATTCGCTTACTTGCCCAAGTTTGCCAAGTGAGTGTCGAAACCGTCGCCATCACCGAGTCCATGCGCGAAACGGGGGAGGCATGAAGGGGCAAAAATCGAGCACGTAGGCCGGCATCCCCATGCCGACGAATGCTGTCGAGCCAACCGATGGCGGCAAAGGGTTGCCGCCCTGCGACTGCATCATCCCCCAAACAACATCCCCTCGACACTCTCGACCATCTGCCCCGGAATATTAAACCTTACCTCCTGATTCATCCTATCCGGCAGGCTTTTCAATACCGGACCCAATACGTCTTCAAATAGTTTCTGGGTGTCACGGTATTGGCGTTCCTTCAACTCCGCCTCCGCCCGGTGCAAGAAGTGGCCCAAGGCACTTTCTGCCAACAAGCTGGTGACGGAGAGTATCGCCGGTGCGATGATGAAATCTTGCACACCGATGCCCCCGGTATGCAATGCCAGCCCTAGGGCGGCCGCGTCGGCGGTGGCCCGGGTGGCGCGTAAAGTGTTGAGCACGGCAGGATGTTCGCGCAGCTTGTCATGGAGTTGGTGGGCGGTGCGCTCGATTTCCGGCTGGAAATCTTGCACATGGCGGGCAATGGCGGCTGCGCGGGCAGCCTCGCCTGTCCTGCTTTCATCCTTGAGCAAGACCCCTAGCTCTCGCCAATAGGCCGTCATCGCCCCATCCATCCCGCCGCGCTCCAACAAGGACTGTTGCACATGGATAAACAAATGCTCCAGAGTGCGGTTGAGCACCATCGTTTCCTGGCCTAGATTTTCCCTGCCGCCAAAACTTCTTCCCAAACGGACAAGCTGCCGAACCGGCCAAGTAATCAGTTTGCGGGCGGCAACCATGCCACCGGCCAAACCGGGAATTTCCAGCAAGGTCAACAATTCAGCCAAGGCCCGCTGAAACGTCTCATAGTGGTGGGGATGGTCAAGAAAATCGCGTCGATAAATGGCCATTGCCTCGTTCATCGCGGAATCCAGCAAACCTTCCCACTCCGTTCGCGCCGACAACTCTTGGCGGATGGGCGCCAGCCAATCTTGCCAGTGAACCGCAATCAGCCGTCGCGCCTGTTTTTCCCCGCTGCGCCGATCCACTTTGGTGCAGGCTTCCGCTAACATCCCCAATAGCGCCGTGCCTTCATGTTCGGGGAAGGCGCCATGGGGATCGTCAATCCAAGGCAAAACCACCGCTTGGGGTGGCTCGTCACGCCTTGCCGCCCGCCATTTTTCGCGTAAAGAGCGAACCAGCGTGTCACGCGAGGCGGCATTCAGCTTGTTCAGGCAGACCACCCTCGGTTGGGCCAAGGGCTCCAATAAACTCATCATGTCCCACACCGACTGGTCGGCGTATTTGTCCTTGCTGACCACCAATAGAATGACATCCGCCAAGGCCGCTGTGCGTAGGACGGCGGTGCGGTAATCCGTCGCGTCCACCGAATCGAAATCGGGAGTGTCCCAGATGATGGAGGGGGGGAGACGATGACCCGGAAGGGCAAGCGCCTCGTCCAAGGTGAAAAATTCATAACGCCCTTCGGGCAATTCGTCGATGGGGCAGCGGCGGTAGTCGCGAAAATAGCCCTCCAGCCAGTCCCAGGCTAAATTTCCCGTGTTTAACGGAAAACCTTGAGAATGCACCGTAAAACCTGCCAATGGGCTGACCCCCGCCCTAGCCTCGCCTAACAACAGATTGACCAGCGAACTCTTGCCCGACTGGGTGGGTCCGATCACGGCGATTTGGACGGGATGTCCGGGCTTTACCCGGTTAATCCCAGACTTTTCCAAGAACGCCTCGGCCAAACGCAGGGAAATGAGGCTGTCCTCCAGTCTGCGGGCATAGGGGCCTTGCCTTAAGGCATTCAAGACACATTCATGGCGCTGGCGAAGCAAAGTGACGCAGGCTGCGAGGGAGGCGAGTGGATTCACGGTTGGAGAGTTGGATGCAAACCCCGTATTGTACACGATGGCGTTGCGGGGGCGCTGGTGGGGAGGTTGGGTCATAATGAAAGCTGCATAGGTGGTGACTCATCATTTCCGATTTTTGCCTGAAAATCAAGCTGGCTGATTGCCCCCGCTTGGACAAGGTTTGCCGGTCGGTCGGGTGGCGCTGGTGCAGTCGGCGTTACTAAACATTGACGGAATGTGATAGTTTGGGTATTTTATCTTGCCGTGCAAATGCGCAAAGCCCGACTTTGTAAAGAACCCCATGCTCAGCCAAACTTTGGAATGATTATGCTTATCTGGTCAAACACATTCGAGACAAAGCTAGAACTTGTCGATCTTCAACATAAAAACCTGTTCAATCTACTGAACAAACTTGTCAACAACTTAGAAATGTCAGGTATCAGAAATGAAGAATTGGAAAAAGCAATCAAACTTTTGATTCACTATACCAAAACCAGTTTTAATGATGAGGAATTATTGATGATGGAAAGTCACGTCGATAAGCGACATTTAACGATGCACCGCATGGAACATCAATCCTTCTTATATGATGTTGATATTATGAATGATATTACATCCTTTGAAGATCGCCGCATCACTGGAAAAGTAATAAAACTCGTACGCTTCATTACCCTTTGGCTAACCTTTCATATTTTAAGAACCGATATGGTCATGGCAGCGCAGATATCACACATTAATTTGGGCATGTCCCCTCAACAAGCATACGAGAAAGTGAATAGCCACAAAATAGAATCAGCCAATGTCTACAAGATGCTGGACGCGATCATTGATTTGTGGTCCGATGCCAAGGAGAGGTGCAATCAGTTGGAAAAAACGTCTAGGGAAATGAAGAAAAAAATAGCGGCACTCGAGATGGAATTGCAGATAGCTTCCATCAACTCCATAAATCTTATAGACCCCATGAATAGCTTTAAATGATCTTTGCCGTAAAGAAATAGACAGTGCCATAAAGGTACTAATCCACTATACCAAAACCCATTTGCATGATGAAGAATTATTGATGATGATGGACAGTCGCATTGATGATCGTTTCTTTTCCAGGCATCGTATGGAGCATAATTCCTTCTTATATGATGTTGACCGGTTTAGTGAAATATTTTCGTCTGACGATAGGGCGGAGAAACTGGTGCGTTTTATTGCATTTTGGCTAATCGCCCACATTTTGGGAACCGATCTAGTCATGGCAGAACAGATAGCTTGCATCAAAGCGGGTATGCCCCCTCAACAGGCGTTTGAAAGGGCAAAGGAACAAAAACTTGATCCTGTCATGGTCAAAATGATGTTGGATGCAATCATGAATTTATGGATCGACTCTAAAGCCAGATGCACTAGGCTGGAAAATAAATGCAGCGAATTGGAAAAAAATTAGAGGCGACACGGATAGAGTCAATCGAGTTGGCTTCAAATTTTACGGCCCTAGCCCTGTAAAATTATTTTATTTATTGTCAACTAGGTTGCCGATATTCAATGCCGACCCATTCTTTTTCCGGCAAGGCAATTGGCCGGGCAATCAGTTCCGGGCGGGACAGGGTGTCGGGCATGGGTTCCGAACGGCCGGTTATTGCTTTTCCTGATTGGCAAGATTCTTCAGCCAGTGCCGCGAACTTCGTCATACCGGCTTAGGATGCCGGTATCCAGTGCCATGGACGGTAACGTGCCGCTTGCACCAGTGCATGAGCCAGTCGCAGATTCACATCCCCGTGACTGGATTCCGGCATTTTTATCGCTGGCTGAAACATTTTCCTAATCAGGTTGCTTTTTGGCCTTGGACGGCGAGGTTGCCTTGGGCTTGGGCTTGCGGGCCTCGGCAGCGACCGGCTGAGGGGATGCCTTGGGTTTGCGGGCATCGGCAGCAACCGGCGGCGGGGGTGCCTTGGGTTTGCGGGCATCGGCAGCAACCGGCGGAGGGGGTGCCTTGGGCTTGTGGGCCACGGCCACCCGGTCCTTCAGCGCCTTGCCGGGGCTGAATTTAGGCAAAGTCGCTTCCGCGATCTCGATTGCCACGCCCGTCTGCGGGTTGCGACCGGCCCGCGCCGACCGGTGCTGGATATCGAATGTCCCGAAACCCACCAGTAGCAGCCTGCCGCCTTGGGCGAGTGTCGCACCGATGGTTTCCATGAGTGCGTCGAGGGTTCGGGTGACTTCGGCTTTGTTTTGGCCGGTTTGGTCGGCAAGGGCAGTGATTAGTCCGGCTTTGTTCATTGGTGGTGGCAAGCAGTATGGTGAGTGTTAAGGATGGGACACAGCTTACCACTGTTTGCGCCTACGGAAAAGTGAGCCAGTTGTTCAATAATGCGAAAGTAAATGCGGAAGTCGATGAGTTTTTGGTCTTGACAATGGGGAGCACCTCAAAAAAACGCCACAGGAACCATCGCTGATGTTGTAGAATATTAAAGCCTCTGGATTGGATAGGTGAATTGTTCCCGTCTGAGGCGAAAGCAAGGGATGGCTTTCCGTCCACGCACTCATTCGTAAAAAAACATTAATTTAGGAATTCCTATGTCCTCACATGTTTTGAAACCGCGCAGCGCACTCCCCCCCGCGTCCTTGCCTGCTGATTCAGGCCATCCGTTTAGGTTTGGCGCTCGGCGCGGGTGTCGCCGCCCTGCCCGCTTATGCTGACAGCCCCGTCACCGACACCTATACCGTAAGCGGCGCGGAATCCACCCCTAGTAATGTCACCGTACAAAGCGGCGGACTCATCGACATCACCAGCCCCAGTGGCGCATTGTCGAACAGCCATGTCCTCGCCACGGAAGCGGGCGGTTCCATTAACAACGCCGGTTCGTTGACCACCACTTGGTACCTGAACAACGCTGGCATATTGACCAATCAAGCGAGTGGGAGCATCAACAACCACAAGGTGGTCGATAACCAGACGGGTGGCACGTTCAGCAATGCCGGTACCCTGTCATCCAACTTACTGGATCGATAACAGTGGCACTGTGAAAGTTCTCGCCGGTGCCAGCGGCAGCATCGTCCACGCCGCCAACTTTGACGCCAGCACAGGAACACTTTTGGGCGGCAATTGGATCGTCAACGCCGGCAGCGGCAATGCCTCGCTCGCCTTGGGCGACGGGACGTCCTCCATCAGCACCATCGGTACAAACACCCATGTGACTTTGATTGGTGCGGGTGCGCAGTTTTCACAATTGGGGAACACGGCCAATAACAGCCTTGAGGGTACCTTGACGCTTGATCAGCATGACTTGACCATTCCGAACGGTGCCACGCTGACCAACACCGGGCAATTGGAAAATGTCAATTCCAGCATACTCACTAATGCCGGTACGCTGAACAATCAGTACGGCGGCACCATAGCGGTGAATGGCTGGCTCGACAATTATGGCGGCGCAACACTGACCAATAACGGTGTGCTGAACAACAATGTACAGCTATTCAACGCCGACAGCCTTACTAACAACGGCACGATACACAGCCAGAATTGGCTGTACAACACCGACACCGACCTACGCGCTATGATGCGCATACTTGCATAATTAGTGATAATGATTAGAAAGAGGATATAAATATGCTCGAAAAGCAGGGTAGGGAACGAAAGCTTGTCTTTCGACAAGAAGACGGATTCATTGATGCGGATGCGCAGTGGATGTTCGGAATGTTGCTGGAACTTGGCGACCGTGTCTACGATCAGGTTGAGCATTTGCCAAAGCACATTATCGACTCCATCCCGAAGAATTCATATTTGAGTGCTGCTAGGATAATTTATCATCTTGTCGGAGCTGACCTCAGAATGTTTAAGTTAATCATAGATGGCTTTCCTGATGCTCCATATTTCCCTGAGGTTCCCTATCTTAATGAAGTCTCCAACAGTACTTCTATTAATCTTGCAACGATGGAGACTTCTGCAATTGACTCGCGAGGAATACTGAAAGAGCATCTTTCTTTTCTTAAAAGGCACATTATCAGTCTGTGTTCGTCACCGGGATTTCTTGATAAGTCGATCAATCATATCTCCTTTGCTAACAGACGCGATGTGCTAGGGTACTTGATTTGACATTGGTCTTATCATAGTGGGCAAATAGGTGCTGTAACACTAGAGCTTGGCTATGAATATCACTGGCCATCTCATAGGCTTGCAGCAAGATAAAAAGGGTCGCAAGTCTTTCAGTTCATTCACCCCCGGACATTTCAATCACCATGGCTTCCGACAAAACCGTCTATTTTCTGGCCGGCCTGCCGCGCAGCGGCTCCACCCTGCTCGCCAACATCCTCGCCCAAAACCCGCGCCATTACGTCACGCCGACTTCCGGCATCGTGGACATGCTGGTGCAGGTGCGCAACGGCTGGGATGCCAACGACGCCTTCCGCGCCATGGATCGTCACCTGTCCGAACAGGTCAAGGGCGACGTGCTGCGTTCCATGCTGCAAGCCTATTTCGCCCACACGGACAAGCCGGTCTGCTTCGACAAGAACCGCTATTGGGCGGAGTTTTTGGAGATGGGCGCGGCACTGACGGGCAGGCGAGAGAACATGAAAGTGCTGGTGACGGTGCGCGATTTGCGCGACGTGCTGGCCTCCTTCGAGCGGCTGTACCGGACGACTTCGGCGATGGGCCAATTGCCGCAAGAGGCCGCGCTGGCGCTGAAGTTCAAGACTGCGCTGGGCCGGGTGCAAGTGTTCATCGACGACAGCCAGCCGGTGGGCCGCGCTTACAACGCCATCCGCGACGCGGTGACGCGGGGCTGGAAAGATCGGATGCATTTCATCGATTACGACGATTTGACCGCCCGGCCCGCCGAGACGATGGCCAAAGTTTACCGCTTCCTCGGCGAAGAACCCTGCCAACATGATTTCAACAATGTCGAGCAAGTGACCTTCGAGGACGATTCCGTCTACGGCTTCAAGGATCTGCACATCATCCGTCAGAAGGTCGAGCGGCAGCCGCCACAATGGCCCAAGACCTTCGACGACGCGGTGTTCCAAAGCCCCACTTGGAAGACCATCGAAGGGGTGTCCCAGTTCTGGAAGCTCTATCAGAAGCCGTAGGGCTGGATGCTTGTTTCAGATGGGCCGGGGTGAGGGTTTCTACGCTACATCATGTTCATGTAAAAAACGTCTTTAAAATTAAACAGTTTTGGTTGTTATGGGGTGTATTGTGCATGAACGTCAGCGCAGGGATAGGCGTAATTGGTATGTCATCACCGATGCTACAAGAAGTGTTTGGCGGGCAGTTACAGCGTTTTCAATATCAATTGATTACTTTATTTAAGCCGTAGGAGCGGGCCATGCCCGCGATTGATTGGGCCGATTCAGCAAAAATGGGCTATTTATCGCGGGCATGGCCCGCTCCTACATGTTGCGTATATTCATTTTTAAGTAACTATTTGATATTAAAAACGCTGTATTTTGTGTTTTTTGTATTGGGCGGCTTGTTGTATATAAGCGTACCCAGCAGTGCGATGATGAGTAACACCCCGTTATTTGTTGCCGCTTTGTGTGTTATTTTGAGTCTGTACGGCGGCGGCTTTGCCACCGTCCCCGCTTATCTAGTCGATTTATTCGGCACGCAAATGGTCGATGCCATTCACGGACGCTTATTAACCGCGTGGGCAACCGCAGACGTATTAGGCCCTGTGATTGTTAATTATATGCGTGATTATCAACTCAATCTGGGCATTCCGCGTGAGCAAGTTTATAACCAAACCATGCTGATTTTAGCGGGCTTACTTGTCATCGGTTTTGTGTGTAATTTACTCATTCGTACTGTGGCTGACGAATGGTTTATGACAGCCGATGAATTAGCCGAAGAAAAACGCCTAGCCAATGAAAGAATTCATGATGAAGAAATAGACGCAATTAAGGGAGAGGCGGATACCCCTACGCATCTCACTGTAGTGTGCTTGGCATAAACGCTAGTCGGCATACCGATAGCATGGGGAATTTATAAAACTTTAATGAATGTTAGTATGTTTTTTGTTTGAGGTACATCATTGCAAGTCAGATAGTGTAGGCAAACGGCTCTATCGTTTGCCTATGCTGAATAAGCATAGTCGGTGGGCAAGCAAAAAGACGATTGCCCTCCCTACAATACATTGTTCCACGCATGCCCTTTTTTCGTCTGAAGCTTCCCTTGACGTGACTGATTCTCCGCCAGATTTAGGCGGTTTTGCACCGCCGGTAACGGCGGTTTACGTCAAAACGGGAATTGCTGGCGGCGGGCCGGCACCCCGTCCGGCCACGCCGGCGAAAAACGACTGCCGGCCCCCAAGCCAAATATCCCTTCCGCCATGCCGCCCGCCCCACCCCCCGCGATCACCTGCGCCGGAGGCCGCCCCCCGGACACAAAAAGGGGTTGCCGCCCTGCGCGCCTTGGGAGGCGCAAAAAAACCCCCGCGCCTTTTGGCTTGGGGGTTTTGGTTTGGGAGCCTGGCAGTGCCCTACTTTCGCATGGGGGTCCACACTATCATCGGCGCAGG
>Ga0268283_1001520_pt1 | contig 11260 bp, 10 predicted proteins | sample saktaG_13_FD_190140 | JGI IMG/M metagenome (GOLD analysis project Ga0268283, IMG submission 190140) | Saline water microbial communities from Sakinaw Lake, British Columbia, Canada - sak_2013_06_06_36m | ecosystem: Environmental > Aquatic > Non-marine Saline and Alkaline > Saline ... | reverse complement strand
AAAACGATCTTGCACCTTGTACCCTCCGGCATTTTCCGAGAAGGAGTGCCTTGCCTCATAGGCAATGGAGTCGTTCTTTCTCTTCCTGCACTCTTAAAAGAACTAGAGACGCTAGAAGCACGGGGTGTACCTGTTCGGGATCGCCTTTTTTTAAGTGCTGCTTGCCCGTTGATCCTGCCTTACCACGTGGCCTTAGATCAAGCGCGCGAAAAAGCAAAGGGGAAACAGGCCATCGGCACCACGGGTCGTGGGATCGGACCTGCCTACGAGGACAAGGCCGCTCGGCGAGGGCTTCGCCTCGGAGATTTATCGGATCCCTCTCGGTTTTCTACGTTGCTTGCCGAGGCAATGGACTTTCACAATTTCGTTCTTACGAATTATTACCACGCAGGAGCTATTGATTTTTCACGTGTGCTAGACGAAAGCTTAGCTTTGGCAGGGCATTTCATGCCACTGATTGCCGATATTCCAGAACTTTTAGACCAGTACCGCCGTCGTGGAATGAATTTACTGTTTGAAGGGGCACAGGGTGCTTTGCTAGACATCGACCATGGAACCTATCCTTTTGTAACCTCGTCTAACACGATTGCAGGGGGAGCGTGCAGCGGTGCTGGTGTGGGGCCTTCTACGATTAGCTATGTCCTAGGCATTACCAAGGCTTACACAACCCGTGTGGGAGGAGGACCATTTCCTACGGAATTATTCGACGAGGTGGGTACGCACCTTTCAAGTCGTGGCCATGAGTTTGGCTCTACGACTGGTCGTGCTCGTCGTTGTGGGTGGCTCGATCTCGTCGCGCTCAAACGTGCCGCACAGATCAACGGTTTGACGGGACTGTGCGTTACTAAATTAGATGTCTTAGATGGATTAAAAACTCTTCGCCTCGGGGTAGGGTACGATTACAAAAGCGAATTTCGAAACACTTCTCCGATTGGATCTGCCGAATTTGCACAATGCACCCCCGTTTATGAAGACATGCCTGGCTGGGATACTCCCCTTTCTGAGATGACCGATATCAAACAGTTCCCCAAAGAAGCACGTGTTTATCTTGCACGCATTGAAGAATGGGTAGGCGTCCCGATTGATATCGTTTCTACTGGCCCGGATCGGGATCACACCATCATTCAAAAAAATCCGTTTTCTTCTCGTGGTGCCTAACGGAGTTCTAAAAACATGGCATCCCCGTAGCTAAAGAATCGATATTTGCCGTGTACGGCGTGTTGATAGGCCTCAAGAACGGTTTTTTGACCTGCAAAGGCACAGACCAACATCAGGAGCGTGGATTGGGGTAAATGAAAATTGGTAATCAGTGCATCAACGGAACGGAAACGATACCCTGGGTAAATAAATAGGTCTGTTTCACCTTGAAAGGGAGTCAAAACCCCACTTTGAGAAGCACTTTCCAAGGTGCGTGCCGTGGTAGTTCCAACCGCAACCACGCGCTGCTTCCGTTCTCGTGTGTGTTGCACTGCTGCGACGGTTCCCTCTGGGATCTCTAGCCATTCGTGGTGCATTTTGTGATCGGCCAAATTGTCTACGCGCATTGGTTGAAAGGTACCGGCTCCGACGTGTAAGGTAACGTAGGTACTTTGGACTCCTTTTTGGGCAAGCCTTTCGAGAATAGCTTCGCTAAAATGAAGGCCAGCGGTTGGTGCTGCCACGGCTCCTGGAGCTCGGGCGTACACAGTTTGGTATCGGTCACGGTCCAGGGGAGTATCTGGCCTTCGAATGTAGGGAGGTAATGGAACATGTCCAACCTCTTCAAGAATTTCTAAAACAGATCGCGGATCTTGAAATTGAAGCTCGATCCAGTCGTCTTGTCTGCCTAAAACTTCTAGGCAAATTCCAGAATCCAAAAACAATGAGTTGCCTTTTGAAAGAGATTTTCCAGATCGGACTTGTGCGAGTATTCGATTCTGGTCTAACAGTCTCTCAACTAAAATTTCTACTTGCCCCCCACTCTGTTTTTGAGCATACAACCGCGCTGGAATGACGCGAGTATCGTTGAAAACTAGGAGATCCCCTTCATGCAGCAAATCGACTAAGTCTGGAAAAGATCTATCTTCGATATGCCCATCCTTGAGTACTAAAAGGCGACTCGCACCCCGTTCTACGGGAGACTGGGCAATGAGATCAGGCGGTAATTCAAAATCAAAATCAGTGCGGCGCATTCTCTGACCGGTTCCGAAGGAAAACCAACGTGTTGCCTTCTAACTCTACTTGTACCGTGTCCCCCGGGCCAAACTCTCCACGCAATAATTGAGTGGCCAAAGGATTCTCAAGGTGTTGTTGGATGGCGCGTTTTAGGGGCCGAGCACCATACACAGGATCAAAACCCACTGCGCCTAAGTAATCCAAAGCACGTTCAGTACACGCCAACTCGATTCGGCGTTCCTTCAAACGAGCTCCTAGATGCTCGGCTTGGACACGTGCAATGGCGCGAATTTGCGTTCGGTCCAATGGGTGGAAGACCACTACTTCGTCAATTCGATTGAGTAGTTCAGGTCGAAACTCCTGTGCTACCAAACCCATGACCGCAGTCTTCATTTCGGAGTAACGGTCTTCCCCTGCCAACTCTTGAATCACTTGAGAACCAAGATTGGACGTCATGACCACAACTGCATTCCGAAAATTTACGGTTCTGCCGTGACCATCTGTCAATCGACCATCGTCTAGGACTTGCAAAAGAATGTTGAATACTTCTGGATGTGCTTTTTCTATTTCGTCGAGCAACAGGACAGAATACGGCCTACGTCGTACCTGTTCGGTTAGGTAGCCACCTTCCTCGTACCCCACGTACCCTGGTGGTGCGCCAATGAGCCTAGCTACTGAGTGCTTCTCCATAAACTCGGACATGTCGACTCGAACCATAGCTTCTTCGGTGTCAAAAAGGAATTCGGCAAGGGCTTTACATAGTTCTGTTTTGCCAACTCCCGTAGGTCCTAAGAACAAAAAGGAGCCAATGGGGCGATTGGGATCCGCAAGACCCGAGCGAGATCGGCGAATTGCATTTGAAATCGCAAAAATGGCCTCATGTTGACCAATAACCCTCCGGTGTAATCCTTCTTCCATGCGCAGGAGTTTTTCACGTTCTCCTTCTAGCATCCTAGAGACTGGGATACCAGTCCATTTCGAAACTACTTCTGCGATCTCTTCATCTGTCACCGCATTTCGCAAAAGTTTGAGGTCGGTAGGCTTTGCTTGTTCACTTGCAACGAGCTTGCGCTCTAGCTCTGGAAGGCGCCCATATTGGATCTCGGCCATTCGATTGAGGTTTCCAGCTCGTCGAGCGGTTTCGAGTTCAAGGCGAGCACGATCTATTTCCTCCTTGAGGTGTGCCGATCCTTCCAGAGCTGCTTTTTCACTTTTCCAAACTTCTTCGAGGTCAGAGTATTCCCGCTCGAGACGAGCAATCTCGTCTTCGATATCCTTGAATCGGCGGCGAGATGCGTCGTCAATCTCCTTTTTAACGGCTTCTCGTTCGATCCTCAGTTGGATTAAACGCCGATCAAGACGATCCATGACCTCTGGTTTTGAGTCTTTTTCGATTCGAATCCGAGCGGCAGCCTCGTCCATGAGGTCAATGGCCTTGTCAGGTAAGTTTCGATCTTGAATATAACGGTGTGAGAGTGTTGCCGCGGCAACCAGTGCAGGATCGGTGATCGTAACCCCGTGGTGCACTTCGTATTTATCCTTGAGACCTCGCAAAATCGCAATCGTGCTCTCTACAGAGGGTTCTTCTACTAAAACCTTTTGAAAACGTCGCTCTAGGGCAGGATCTTTTTCAATATATTTTCGATACTCGTCTAGGGTAGTAGCACCTACGCAATGCAGCTCACCTCGAGCAAGGGCAGGTTTGAGCATGTTACCCGCGTCCATTGCACCTTCGGCCTTGCCTGCACCAACCACGGTGTGTAACTCATCGATAAAGAGAATGATCTGGCCTTGTTGTTTGGAAAGCTCATTCAAGACTGATTTTAGCCGTTCTTCAAATTCTCCACGATATTTAGAACCGGCAATCAAAGAGCCCATGTCTAGGGAAAGGATCCGCCGACCCTTAAGCCCTTCTGGCACTTCACCGTTGACAATTCGACCGGCTAATCCCTCGACTACTGAAGTTTTGCCTACTCCTGGATCACCAATAAGTACTGGATTATTTTTGGTTCGCCTTGCCAATACTTGTATGGTTCTTCGGATCTCGTCGTCTCGGCCAATGACAGGGTCTAACTTGCCCTGCTCGGCGCGTTCGGTGAGATCAATCGTAAACCGTTCTAATGCTTGGCGAGTCTCTTCAGCGTTCGGATCATCGACTTTTTGTCCGCCACGGATCTTATCGATGGCCTGTTCCAAACTGGTTTTGCTAGAACCTTGTTTTCGAAGTAAGTCGCCTAACGTGCCTTTCTCTTCTGTTGCAGCTAAAACGAATAATTCGCTGCTGATGTATGCTTCTTTCCGATGCGACGCCAACTTTTCGGTGACATTGAGTAGCCGACTTAGGTCGTTTGAAAGGTGAACCGCGCCCGCGGTACCTTCCACTCGTGGAATGCGATCCAACACCTCACCAAGACCAGCACGCAACCCATTCACGTTGACGTCGGCAAGTTGAAAGAGATGGCGCACTGTCCCTCCTTGCTGGTCTAGGAGAGCAGTCATTAAATGCGCAGGTTCGATAAATTGATGATCCCGCGCCACTGCAAGACTTTGCGCCTCTGCAAAGGCAAGTTGGAATTTATTGGTTAAACGATCCATACGCATGGCTTCTCTCCTGCGTGTCGTGGTCGAGAGCTATTTTCAATTTTCAATTGGAAGCATACTAGAGATTGGGATGACAAGAGGATATTTCAAGCAACTGCAGAAGTCTTGCTTTAAGTACTGGGTGGTTTGGTATCTGAAAAAAAATTGAGGAGGTCTCCTTTGGCAAGTATTTCCCGAATTTTGGCTAAGTTCTCTCTCGCCTTTTCTGGCGGATATTCTGGTTTGGGAAGTGCTTTCCAGGGGGAAGCAAGAGGAGGGGGAATGGCTTCTAAAATTTGTTTGGGAGTTGGCCAACGCTCACAGTTGGTTGCCAATCTTATAAAAGCTTGTCTTAGGCGTGGTATATCTCTCGTTTCAATCCAAGTACGAGTTTGTGAAAAAATGCCACCCCATGTCTTCACCGTAGTAGAAATGGTTTCCGCTGAAGGAGCACCTGGCAAACAACACATCAATAGAATTTCTGCGCCATTTGCAAGTTCTATGAGGAGCCAATTGGGAACTGGTTTTTGGATTTCCATATTTTTCCCCTAAACTTGGATCCGAAACGCACGATATACATGATAGAATTTATTGAATTGTACAGTTTTTTACAGTAGGGGAGAAAAGATCATGTCTAATGCGAGCAATAGCAATGCGATTGCTGCTACTTTATCCACTAAGTTATACGGCTCATCGGAATATAAGGGGGGAGCAATCGGCGACCCTGCAAGGTCGGCTGCTAATAAATCTTCAGAAGCGAAGCAACGCTCGGTGGATTATGTTGGCATTGCCCTTGGAGATCCTGCAGTAGCTCCTAAATCGTCCCAAGATAAGGTAACGCTTTCAAAAGAAGCCCAACAACTTAGCAAAAGTTACCCAGTCGAATTCAAAGGCACTGCTTTTGGAGATCCTGCAGCAGCTCCCAAACCACCCCAAGGTCAGGCGACCAAAGAAGCCCAACAACTTGCCAAGAGTTACCCGGTCGAGTACAAAGGAACTGCTTTTGGAGATCCTGCAGCTGCTCCGAAACCCACAGTCAATACTTCTACTTGACGCGGCGAGGTATTAACCTAATTAGCGTTGCTTGCATCACCATCTATTGTTGCAATGCGATGGCTGCTGGTGTACTGGTTAAATCTGTTTTGGCGAATAACAGATCGGATCTGTCTTACGTAGCTCGATCCGCGAGTAGAGTACCTAACGAGTCCGTCTGCCACTGCGCCGCCTTGGATTGGTTTATTTGCAGCTCGTAATTGAGTGCGAATTGTGCGGAGGGGTTGGTATGCACCATGCACATTAAGGTTATGGATGTAGGTACGTACCGAGTCACGTAAAGAGGCAAACTTAGGCGCACGAACCATGCGACCGGAGGCGGTTCTTACCTTGTGTGTGCGCATACCCGTCATCCCAAAGAAGTCGCGGTCTTTGTGTGCTGCATGTGAAGTTCCCCAACCAGTCTCGGTAGCGGCTTGTGCCAGTGCTAAATCCACCGGTATTACATCTACCCGACGTACCATTTCTCGTCGTGCCTGTGCATCGTTTAGAGGATCCCGATCTATTCGGTAGTCTTCTGCTAAGTCGCGAAGCCACTCCCGATCTGCTGCGCCAAGAGATTCTCCGCGTGCTAGACTCGAAAAGTATCGGAGCATTTTCTTACGCTTGCCCTCGATCGCATCGTTTTCCATGCGCAACAAAGGTAAAAGGGTATCCACGAAATTTTGATGCTTGCTTTCCCCTTCTCCTCCTGAAGTGTCTTCGGTTTCCTGAGACTCCTTGGATGCAGATGTCTTGGAAGCTGCTGTAGAGTCCAGCGAGTGGAGTGCTAAGAAAAGGACTAACACTCGCAGCGATTTGGATTCAAAAGTAGCTCTCATTAGAAAATCTCCTACTAGTCTTTGTTGTCATTTTAATGTTGAGCATTATACTCATGCTTTGTGCAACTTGGCAACACCTAGTTGTAACTTGGCAACAAATTCTAGCAATAAACACATTTTTTGACTCGAAAAGAACATATTTATTGTGTGTATTGGACAACCGCTTTCCTAGAATCTAAGAGTAAAATAGAGCTTACGTTGTAAATTTTTTCATATAACCCATGTTGCATTTTCGAGAAACTCTTGAAAAAACAATGAAAAAAAACGCAATTAGTATTCGTACGTTGATGTTCGGCATGGTCTTTTTGATCTCCTCTTTGATGCTCGGACTGATGTTTATGATGTGGCACATGTCTCGAGAAGTCGCAGGTGATCTAGAAACCTTTTCAAATTTTGAACAAATCACCTTTATGGTGAATGACATCCGATACCACACTGTCCAGACTCAACAGTTCTTGACAGATGCTTCCTTAACCCATGAACTAGATGGTATAGATAAGGCTCGTGAACATGCAGATGCTGGCAAGATTTTGTTCATGAGGTTGTCAGAAATAGAACCCCGTTCTCAAACACGCCTCCAACTGCTCTCTAAAGACTTAGAGAACATGCGGAAAATAGGCGAAGAGATGGTCGAGGCTTACACCAAACAAGGGGTAAGTGCAGGCAATCTCCTGATGAAGCGTCCAATTATTGGTTTTGATGACCGCGCCAACAAAATTCTTGGAGAGGTTGAAGACTTAGTAGAAGATTTAAAACGGGAAATGCGACAACAAGGACATGCCCTTGCAGCGGGTGGTAAAAAGCTGGTTACCAAGACAGCTAATTTTCAGATCGTGATTTTTTTGCTGGTGCTGATTTCTTGTTTGTTGGCACTACTAGTAATTTCACGACGTGTTAAAGGACTGTTCAATACCCTAGACATTTCCTTTTCTCGCATTGCAGATGGCGATCTTACTCTGCGTTTAGATACCTCGATGGGTAGTGAACAAGGCAAGATTGCCAGTTCCATTAACCATTTTGTAGAACAACTCATTGTTACACTTCATAAATTTCTCGAAATCACCGAAGATGTGTCTACTTCCATTGCAGAAGTCTACGTTCATGCAAACGACACCGCGGATGGAGTCTCTAAGCAATCAGAACAGATTGAACAGATGGCTACTGCCGTTACCGAAACAAGCAATACGATTCATCACTTGGCAAGTAATGCAGAAGGTGCCTCTGCATCAGCTAGGGAAGTGGCCGTATTGGTTCAGCGTGGGAGCGATTCGATCCGCACGGCTATTGAAGGAATGCACGAAGTGAAGTCTAAGTCCGAAGCTTCTGCACTGGTTTTGGACTCTCTTGGCCAACGTTCTAATGAAATTAGCAAGATCGCTGAGGTCATTCGAGACATTGCTGCCCAGACCAACCTTTTGGCATTAAATGCCGCCATCGAAGCAGCCCGGGCGGGAGAACAAGGGAGAGGTTTTGCGGTGGTGGCTGATGAGGTGCGGCAGTTAGCCGTTAAAACTGCGCAGGCCACCGGCAAGATTACCGAGATGATTCGTGCCGTGCAGGAAGAAACCTGTCGTTCTGTTGCTTCGATGAAAGAGGTAGCAGAAGGTGTCACTCAGGGGGTATATCTAATTCATAAGACTGGCGAATCTCTTGGCCAAATCATGCAGCGCAGCGAAGATGTGGCACATAACATGATGGAAATCGCAGCTGCCGTTGAAGAACAGTCAGTAACGACTCAACAAATCTCTAGGAACATAGAAGAAATTTCGATAGTAGCTCGCAGAATTGCAGGACGAGCCCAGAAGAACACGCGGGTAGCCGAAGTATTGGCTACAGAAATTGTCGAAGAGTTAGAAGCAACCACGCGCCACTATAAATTAGAGAATACTTCGGCACAAATGCAAGGAGAAGAGCTTAAAGAGTTGCTTAAATCTGTTCCCCCTCTGTTTGTTTGGGAAGATGGTCTCGCCATTGGCATTTAGCGAGTAGACGAACAGCATAAGGTACTGATTGCTTTAATTAACCAACTCAATGCTGCAATGCGCAAACGAGTAGGAGCCGCTGTAGTTGGTGAGACTATCAGGGAATTAGTGGATTACACCAAGACGCACTTCTCTATGGAAGAAGATCTTTTCCGACGCTATCACTACCAAGAACCGGAACACGGCCTACACCTAGAAGCCCATATTTCTTTTGTGAAGACCCTAGAAGATTTTCAACGAGAGTTCAATGGCGGAAAAGAAAGTGTTGGTATCAAAATGTTAAACTTCTTGCGCCGTTGGTTAATTGAACATATCAAGGGAACTGATACTAAGTACGTCCCTTTCTTCAAACGACATGGAATACAGTAATTCAATCGAAACTGAAAATGCGCACTGTTTGACTTTAGTTTTGAAACCTAGTAGAGTTGGGAATGTGTAGGTGGTACAAACTCAATCAACCTGTAGAGAGAATGTGCAGTTAGGCCGCTCTGTAGAACCCACCGAGGGTATCACACAAGTCACCGTGTGACCCGTAGGAATCCCTGTCCTTCAGGGCAGGGAGGATGTCAAAAATCCCCCGACTTGAAGTCAGGGGCTTTCTTGCGGAGAATCCATGAAAGTACCGTCTAAAAAATTGTTGGTTGTAGACGATGATCCTGACATGCAGGAGTTTTTTCAGACCATCTTAGGACCTAAAGGCAAGGGTTATGCTGTTTCTGGGGTAGTAGAAGCAGCGTTGGCATTGCCTGCTATCCAAAAAGATATGCCTGACCTTGTGATCCTTGACGTCATGATGGAAGAGGCCGATTCTGGTTTTAAGCTGGCGAATTTATTGTCACAAAAATTTGCACTGCTTCCGATTCTATTGCTCTCTTCTATTGCGGATGCCTCAGAAGGGTTCATGGACACCTTGGCCTTGCCTGTTCAGAGAATTTTACAAAAACCAATTACTCCAGAGAGACTGATCGAAGAAGTAGAACAGATTCTATCGCCTGCTCCTGCTGAATGAAGTATGGCTGAACTATGACTACGTGCTCTGCTGGGTAGTTTCGCACTTCACTATCACGAGTGACACATCGTCTAGTTGTGGAGCATTTTCGAGGTGACGGCGTAGTGCCGATAGAATTCTGTCGGCACGTTCAGTTTCTCTGGTCTCCGGTAAAATTCTAGTCAGCGACGAAAAACCAAAAGGCACTCCGTGAGGGTTTTCAGCCTCTAAAAGACCATCCGAATAAGTCAAGAACTGCCCAGAACACGGATAGGCATACGATTCAAATTTTGAATCGAAATCTTTTTCTGGCAATACTCCAAGTGGAAGGTGCGAAGAGTCAAAACGTTTTAGTGCTCTTCCGTTTTTGTCTAAAAATAAGGCAGTAGGACAACCACCATTCTAAATGTGAATTGTATTTTTTTCTTTGTCAACGGAGAGGAGAACAGCAGCGACGAAGCGTTCTCGAGGCATTAGCTTCCGAATTTTATGATTCATTTCAATGGCAATTTTCTCAATAGGATATCCCCTTGCGGTCATGTCGTAGAAAATCTCCGCAATCGGAATTACATTCAATGCCGCTACTAAGCCATGCCCCGTAGCGTCTGCCAAGGTTACGTGCAATTCCCCTTTAGGCGTATAAGCACAAGCAACCAAATCCCCACTGAAATGCACTGCGGGCAATACTCGGTAGGTCACGAGAGAATCGTTAATCTGCCTAAAACCCAATATTCGCCCCATGACATGGGCAGCTAACCGTGATTCTTCTTCTGACCCAATATTCGCCCCATGACATGGGCAGCTAACCGTGATTCTTCTTCTGACCCAATATTCGCCCCATGACATGGGCAGCTAACCGTGATTCTTCTTCTGCTCGGTCTCGATAGTCTTGGAGTCGTTTGAGGCTTTCAGAAAGTTGTCCTTGATAGTCTTGGAGTCTTTTGAGACTCTCAGAAAGTTGTCCTTGAATGCTAGAAATCCGTTCCATGACTCGAACTTTTTCCCTTAGTACTGTAAAATTGATTGGCTTCGTTAAATAATCGTCCGCGCCGCTTTCAATTCCTTTTACTAAATCTTGATCTCGATCCAACGCCGTTAACAGAATAATGGGAACCCAATTTCTGCCCATCAATTTTCTAATTTTAGTAGTTGCCTCAAAACCATCCATAACAGGCATTACTACATCCATTAAAATCAAGTCTGGAGATTCTACCCTGCAAGATTCTAAAGCCCGTGCCCCATCCAATGCAGTCAGTACGTGATGCCCCCACTTTTCACAATAAGCAGAAATTATCTCTAAATTTGTAACATTATCATCGACCACTAAAATTTTCATGATTTAGCCTGAAGTCGCCTTTGGAGAAGTTTCTCTTAGAGAATAATGTGCGATTACTTCGTTTCCCCAACCATGAAATTCTACTTTTTGGCAAATATGACGCACTAAAAAAATTCCCCGACCGAATGGAAGGTCATTATTAACGGGGACATATGATGTATAATCAAAGCCTGGCCCGCTATCTGTCACATGAATCCGGAGCATCCCATCTTGCATTACCGTTAAATTCAAAGTAATACTACCCGACTCCAATGTTCGCAACCGTTCCGAGCGAAGCCGCGCGTATTTCTCAAAACCGTCCGGTCCTGACTTCACACAAGAATCTAATTGAAGCAAACCATGGTCT
>Ga0268283_1001519_pt1 | contig 11266 bp, 5 predicted proteins | sample saktaG_13_FD_190140 | JGI IMG/M metagenome (GOLD analysis project Ga0268283, IMG submission 190140) | Saline water microbial communities from Sakinaw Lake, British Columbia, Canada - sak_2013_06_06_36m | ecosystem: Environmental > Aquatic > Non-marine Saline and Alkaline > Saline ... | reverse complement strand
AACGGCTGAACTACTTGAATTGCTTAATAAACCGGCAATACGTCTGAAATTTGAAAATATCGGGGGACAAATGATACCGGCCGTTGAGCTGAATAAAATGAAGGAGAAAATTGTATCATACGAAATAATCAGCTGGCAGCAGGTTCACGAGTTTTATATTTTGCAGGGAAAAGAGTATGCAGGTCAAAAACTGAATCATGCAATCGCTTCGCTGCAGGAATCTAACAAAGACAAGACTTTTGATTCCGCATCCCTGAAGGAAATGATCGGATGGTACCTTAACTTCCGGAAACACCTGCTGGCTGAAATTCGTCATTCGCGACAGAAAGATTACGAAAATCCTTTCAGGCAAATGCTTTATGCTGACAAAAAAGAGATGGAAGCCGTTATCGGAAAGCTTGAAAAAACACCGTTTATAATCCAGCAACAGGAAAAACTAAAAAAAGATACTATTTTCATTGAGGAATTAACCAAAAGACTGGAATTATCCAGTTAGCTCTGAGATTCCACAGGTAATTCAATCTTTCCAGAAATGATTTCAGTTTTCACCCTGAAGTAATTACTGATAAATATTCTCCGAATTATCGTTTTTACACAAAGAGCTCTGTTGACAAAGAGCATAGCTTTGCAGTTGAAACGCCTATTATTTTGCCGAATTAACAACCAGTTCCAGGATCACAAAAGTTCCGGTCTTTATTGCAGGACGGGCATTTCCTACAGGTGCTTCGAATTCAGCAGTTGGTAAATAGAGTCTATGCGTCAGCGGATTGCACGAAATGGTACGTGCACCTTTTTGTGTAACAATGTTTTCAACAACAGTATACGTATCATCTGCACTTTCCTGGACAACCGTCATGGTTCCATCTCCATTTGAGCTGAAAGCCCGCTTTGTCTCAGGGTCAAAAGCTACACCATCGCAACGGTCACCGATTGGAAGTGTTGTAATTACTTTGCCTGTTAATGCATTCATTACAACCATCAGTTTATTGCTGCAAACCATAAACAAGCGATGAGTTTCATTATCGAGTGCCAGGCCGCTGGGTTCTTCGCCGGGAGCTAATGACCAGCTGTTTTCAACTTTTAGTGTATTTGTATTTATAACAGTGACAAGGCTTTTGTCTTCAATATTTATATATACTTTACCATTCTTGTCAGAAGCAGCAAACTCAGGTTTTCCGGCAAGCGGAATCGTTGCAATCACTTTATTCGAAACAGCATCGAGAACCGTTGCATCCGAACTTCTACCATTAAATGTAAAAACTATTTTCTTGTACGGATCGTAAAGAATGGCATCCGGATTTGCTCCGGTAACTTTAACTCTTTCAATAACCTTGTAAGAAGTGAGATCAAAAACCACAACCGAAGAGTCTTTCCCACAACTTATAAATCCCTTGTTCAGATCAGCAGCCAGGGCAATACCATGAACACCTTTGGTATCAGCTATAGTCGCCAGAAGTTCGCCTTTTTCAAGATCAACAACCTGAACCATTGTGCTGTGTGAAACAAAAAGCCTGTTATTCTGAGCATCTGCAGTGAGATAATCCCATCCGCCATCGCCTTCGAGGTGAATCCGGTTTAAAATTAAATAACCAGGATGAATGGTTTGGGCGTTCGAAGAAAGAACACCGCAAAAAAGAATAATCATGCAAACAAACGAAGCAATAGTTTTCACTTTGAGAGAATTTAGGATTAGACATTTATTTTAGTTTGAACTGAATTTCTGAACGAAAGTAATGTTAATTATCAGACAATCCGATCCATTAACTTTCTTAGTTAGAAAATTTAAAACCATTGTTATGTTAAAGTGGTCTAGGTATTATTCCATATCTTCGCAATACAAATTTCCTGATGAAATCCATTATGATGGTGAAGTCGTTTCTAATTTTCCTACTTGCATTATTAATCGCAGAAAATAGTTTTTCACAAAGCCGGACTCTTGATTATTATGTTTCAGAAAGTTTAAAAAACAGCCCGTTACTGAAAGATTATGAAAACCAGCTGCAGTCGGGAAGCATCGACAGCCTGCTTGCTTTATGCGCCTATAAACCACAGGTAAATGTAACGTCACAGGTTCTGTACGCCCCAACTGCAAATAACTTTGGGTACGACGAAGCGATTACCAACGGTGCCAATTATTCGGCAACCATTGGAGTAAAACAATCACTTTTCAATTCCAGGATTAAATCGGCACAATCAGAAAACATCAACTTGTTGAAACAAACGCTTGATGTAAATAAAACTATAACCCAAACCGATTTAAAGAAAAGCGTAACACTCCAATACATTACTGCCTATGCTGATTACAGCCAGGTTCAGTTCATCAGGAAAACGATTGAAATGTTGAACGGTCAGCAGAAGGTTGTAAAACAACTTGTGGAAGCCGGGATTTACCAGATGACTGACCTCATGAATTTGTCCGTTAGCATTAAAGCCCAGGAGATTACAGGCAAACAGGTGTTTATTCAATACAAAAATGATGTCGCTTTGCTGAACCTGTTATCAGGAATTGTTGATACTGCGACTGTTGAACTTCTAAAACCTGATTTGAAACTTACGGCGCATCCTGACATACAGCAATCACCTGTAATGTTACAATCCCAAATTGACAGCCTGAAAAACAGCAATTCCAAAAGCCTTATCGACCTCAATTACCGCCCAAAACTCGAAGCCTTTGCTGATGCAGGTTTCATGGCAATAAAACCCATAAATATTCCTCAGAATTTTGGCACCAGTTTTGGGCTGAATTTCTCAATTCCTGTTTATGATGGCAAACAAAGGCAACTGGAATATAAAAAGATTGAAATAAATGAAAAATCCCGAACGCTTTACCGCGATTATTATTCGACACAATACTGGCAGCAATACCGGCAACTGACTGAGCAACTCAGACTAAATGACGACCTGATCCATGATATCAATCTCCAGCTTATTCAGCAAAAGGAACTCATCGACCTGTATAAAACTGTTGCGCTTGAAAATTCCCTGATTCGGATAACAGATTACCTGGCCGCGATCAACAATTATACAAATACACAAAACAGCCTTACAATGGCTGAAATGACACGCCTGCAGCTTATTAACCAACTGAATTTCCTGAAATGAAACTATTTTTCTATCCAATAATAGCAATGTTTGGTTTGGCGTTTTCAGGCTGTAACAATAGCGCTGAAACCAAAGATGCCGCTGACCCGGAAGTAAAAACACCGGTTACAGTAACAACCATCAATCTGAGCAGCATCAGCGAAAACATAAACCTTTCGGCAACTTCTTCTTACCTGAAAAAGAACCAGGTCAAATCCAATATCACCGGATACATCGAACAGTGCCTGGTTCATGTCGGTGAATATGTGCAGGCAGGTAAACCTTTATTTTATATCCGTACTAAGGAAGCGGAAGCTCTGAGTAAATTCCATGCCAGCGATACGTCCTTCCATGTAAAAGGCCTTATCGAGATCAAAGCACCCGAATCGGGAATTGTTACCGAAGTAAATAAATATTCAAATGATTATGCTACTGATGGCGATGCATTGGCAACTATAGCCCAGCAAAACAGTTTTGTATTCCTGCTGAATGTCCCTTTTGAACTTAAGAAATATGCAGCTGTAGGCACTAACTGTATTGTTGTATTACCTGATTCTACAAAATTAACAGGAACGGTTTTGTCACAGCTTTCAACAATGGATGCCGTTTCGCAAACCCAGCTATATGAAGTTCGGGTTTCTTCCAATCAGAATTTGCCCGAAAACCTTGTTGCCAATGTGTTACTCGTGAAAAACACGAAGCAGAATACGCAGGTTGTTGATAAATCATGCGTATTATCCGATGAAATAATGGAGAATTTCTGGGTTATGAAACTTATCAACGACAGCACTGCAGTGAAAGTTCCTGTAAAAAAAGGAATTTCAACCGACGCTAAAATAGAAATCATTTCTCCGGTTTTCGATCCTGCTGATCGTTTAATCTATTCCGGGCAATACGGGTTATCCGACACAGCATTTGTACTTATCAGCAAGTAATACAGGATGAATAATTTCTTTGTCTCTCATAAAAACCCGGTTTCCATTTTACTCGCCATTATCTTGCTTGGCGGGATATTTGCCTATTCCCGGATGCAATCCTCTCTTTTCCCGGAAGTTACTTTTCCAAAAATCAAAGTAATTGCTGAAAACGGTCTGCAACCGGTGAATAAAATGATGGTCACCGTAACCAAACCGCTTGAAAATGCCATCAAACGTGTTCCTTCGCTCAAAACGGTTCGCAGTATTACGAGCCGTGGCAGTTGCGAGATTTCTGCATTTATGGACTGGAACGCAGATATTGACCTGAGCAAGCAGCAAATTGAATCGTCGATAAACCAGATAAAAGATGAACTTCCTCCTGGAACACAGATTTCGGTCGAAAAGATGAATCCTTCCATCCTTCCGGTTGCCGGATATGTGATTGAAGCCAATGGCAGAAGCAATATTGAACTGAACCAACTTGCCAACTATACTATCAAACCATTTCTGTCGCAGGTTGAAGGTGTTTCGGAAGTCCGTGTAATCGGGGGCAAATCCAAGGAATATCATATCGAACTTAATGCGCGAAAAATGAGTGCTTTGGGCGTTACACCAGCCCTCATTACCACAGCTCTTAGCCAGACAAACTTTGTTACAAGCAACGGTTATCTGACTGATTTTAACCGTCTTTACTTAACTGTAACGGATGCAGGAGTCGAAAACCTGGATCAGCTGCAAAACATGGTAATAAGCAACAGCAGCAAACGTGTTATTCTGCTTAAAGATATTGCAACAGTTAAAATTGCCGAAAAGGTTGAATACGTGCGTATTAATGCAGATGGAAAAGAAGCTTTGCTGGTGGCAGTTGTGAAGCAGCCCGATGCCAACCTTGTACAACTTACTGACGATGTACAGAAAAAAATTGAATCACTGAACCATGGAATTCTGCCCAAAGGCGTAGTACTGAAACCTTATTATGTACAAGCTGATTTTGTACATGATTCCATCCGTAGTGTGAGCGACAGCCTCTGGATCGGACTTTTACTTGCCATAGTGGTTGCCATCCTTTTCCTGCGTTCATTAAAAGCCAGTGCCGTTATATTGGTAACCATTCCAATTACAATTTCGCTTACTCTGGTAATGCTACATATTTTTGGATACAATTTCAACATCATGACACTTGGAGCCATTGCAGCTTCTATCGGGCTGATAATTGATGACGCGATTGTTGTTGTTGAACAAATTCACCGCACCCACGAGGAACATCCCGAAACCCCGACGAGGGAATTATTGTCGAAATCCATAAAGTTCCTTTTTCCTGCTATGGTGGGTTCTTCCATCAGTACTATTGTAATCTTTTTACCATTTGCATTATTGAGCGGCGTGGCCGGAGCTTATTTCAAAATCCTGGCAAACACCATGATGATAACACTGGTTTGTTCCTTTTTAATTACATGGATAGGCTTGCCTGTTATTTACCTGCTATTCTCCGGAAAGGGCGGAACCCTGAAGCAGAAACAAAAACATAAACATCATTCCGGCAAATGGATTGCTTTTTTCATAAAACAACCAGCTTTAAGTTTCGTTTTTATCGGATTCCTTATTGCTGCTGCCTATTATATTTCACAACGAATCGAAACCGGTTTTCTTCCCGAAATGGATGAAGGTTCCATCGTACTTGATTACACTTCTCCCCCGGGCACATCGCTACAGGAAACAGACCGTATGTTGCGGGAAGTGGAAAAATTATTTCCTTCTGTTCCTGAAATAGAATCTTATTCCCGGCGAACAGGAACCCAGATGGGATTTTTTATCACCGAACCTAACTATGGCGATTACCTTATACAACTTAAAAAAGACAGGAAATTATCGACCGAAGAGGTTATTGATATTATCCGGAAGAAAGTAGAATCGACACAACCTGCTTTACAAATCGATTTCGGGCAGGTTATAGGCGATATGCTCGGTGATTTAATGGCTTCTACTCAACCAATCGAGGTGAAAATTTATGGTGACAATCCGAAAGTTCTCCAGGGTTTGGCTAAGCAGGTTGCTGCAATTGTTGAAAATGTGAAAGGCACCGCCGATGTCTTTGATGGAATTACTGTTGCCGGTCCTTCTGTTAACATAGAACCGGATAGCAAACGGCTGGCCCAGTTGGGCATTACACCTGCCGATTTCCAGAACCAGGTTCAAACACAACTGGAAGGAACATTAATTGGTGATATTTACGAAAAGGAACAACTCACATCCATACGGATGTTGTATCCTGGAGCAGCCCTCACTCCGCTCGAAAAATTCAGGCAAAGTTCGATATTTCTGCCCAATGGAAATCTGCAACCAATTATACAACTGGCAGATATTCAGATAGAACCAGGCGTTGCAGAAGTGGAACGAGAAAACCTGCAACCCATGATACCGGTAATTGCCCGACTCAACAACCGCGACCTGGGAAGTGTTATGAGCGACATACACACAGGAATTAAAACGAAACTTCATCTGCCGCAGGGTTATCATATCAGTTACGGGGGTGCTTTCCAGGAACAACAGAAATCGTTCAGCGAACTTCTTCTGATTCTGATTTCAGCCATACTGCTGGTTTTCCTGGTGATGATTTTCCTTTTCAAAAGAATCCGGGTGGCTTTGCTTATCATGTTTATCTCAGTACTGGGAATGGCAGGCAGCCTTTTAGCCTTGTTTCTTACAAATACGCCGCTCAATGTTGGAAGTTACACTGGTACCATTATGATTGTTGGTATCATCGGTGAAAATGCTATTTTTACCTACCTGCAATTTTTCCACAGTCTGAAAACCGACAATATCGATAATGCAATTGTTTACGCCATTTCCACACGGCTCAGGCCAAAACTTATGACGGCACTTGGCGCTATCGTGGCTTTGCTTCCAATCGCATCAGGAATCGGAATAGGGGCACAACTTCACCAGCCGCTAGCCATTGCCGTAATCGGCGGCTTTATTATTGCCCTGCCCTTATTACTTATCGTCTACCCGACTTTGCTAAGGGTGGTTTACAGGCATTATCCACAGGAAAAGAATGAATTATCGCTCTTATCACACCTAATCAAGTAAAGTATTTAGATATCTCCCGTAAAGCTAATTCAAACAACTTTGGCATATTCTAACCAAAATGTGGTTTATTGGTTATCAGCGAACAAGTTGTGGTTCCGGACGGTTTATACAACAGCAAGTACCTGAAATAAAATGAATGAACCCATCAGAGTAAAAGAGTTTGACAAATCGGTCAGGAACAAATTTAATGTATACAACAGCCTTTTCTTGAATCTTCCTTTCCAGGGGATCAGTAATGTAGGGATGCTGATACCGCTGATGCATCATGTTTGTGAGAAAGGACTTAACGACGGAAAAGATCCGCAGGAAATTCTCGATTCCTTTTTCAGCATGCATACCGATGTAAAAACCGAAAACGGGAAAATCGATTTCATGTTCCGGGTCATTCAGTATGTCGAGAGGCAGATTGTGTTGTTCGACAGCGTGGAAGATGCTGCTTTTAACGATATAGAAAAACATACCACTAACCTTTCACTCAAAGATTTCTTTCACCTGATTGACGGCAAGAAAAACGAGGAAAATATCTCTGAAAAGCTTTCCACTTTTGGAACACGAATCGTTTTTACAGCCCATCCGACACAGTTTTATCCTCCTTCGGTGCTGGATATTATCAGCAAACTAAGAGCCCTTATTACCGAAAATGATATTAATGGTATTGATATCACATTGCAGCAACTCGGGCTTACGTCCCTTATCAACGCAAAGAAACCGACACCACTCGACGAAGCCAAAAACATCATTTATTTCCTCCGGAACATCTATTACGAAGCGGTAGGCGAATTATACTCTCATATTAAAAAGAACATCCACAACAGTGGATTCGATAATCCGAATATCATTAAACTTGGTTTCTGGCCGGGTGGCGACCGCGATGGAAATCCGTTTGTTACAGCCGGAATAACCATGAATGTTGCAGATGAACTCCGTATGACATTGATGAAATGCTATTACGATGATATTAAAAAACTGGAGCAGAAACTGACTTTCAGGGAAGTTGAAGATATACTGGCAAATCTTAGGACCGAAATTTATCCGACCATGTTCGATCCTTCCAAAACCATTAATTATGAGGATATTATAAACCCGCTTTACGATGTTAAAACTGCGATAATCAGTAAATACAACAGCCTTTACCTTGAAGAACTTGATAATGTAATTGATAAAGTTAAAATTTTTAAAACACATTTTGCAGCACTCGATATCAGGCAGGATCATAGTGTACATTATAACACGGTTGAAGAAATACTCCGAAATGCGAATGTTATCAGCACAAGCCTTAATGAACTTACAAAAGAAGAACTCACGGCAATTCTGCTTACCAAAGAATTGCAGGTTTCGCCTGATCAGTTTGCGGATGCGCTTATAAAAGATACTGTTATCAACATTACTCAGCTTAAACTTATCCAGGCTAAAAACGGGGAAGATGGCTGCAACCGTTATGTTATCAGTAATTCGGAAGATATTTTTGCAGTTCTGTTTGTTTATGCACTCTTCAGATGGTGTGGCTGGGGAAAAGAAAAGATCACTTTTGATATTATTCCTCTTTTTGAATCGATGGAAGGCATGAAGAATTCCGGGAACATTATGAAAGAGTTATTCGATATCCCGGAATACAGAATGCATCTAGCTGAAAGAAACGATAAACAAACCATAATGCTGGGCTTTTCCGATGGCACCAAAGACGGTGGTTTCCTCAAGGCTAACTGGTCAATTTTTCAAACGAAGGAGAATTTGTCGGCAGTTTGTGATCAATACGGAATCAAAGCTATTTTCTTTGATGGCCGAGGCGGTCCACCTGCCCGTGGCGGTGGAAAAACTCACCGGTTTTATGCAGCTCAAAGCCAGAGAATAGCAAACCACGAAATTCAGCTTACCGTCCAGGGACAAACGATTACCAGCACTTATGGCACGAAAGAACATTTTATTTTCAACTGTGAGCAACTGCTGACCGCTGGTTTATCAAATAATTTTTTCGCAAAAGAAAACGCAATTTCCAACGATTCCAGGCAAATGATTGAAGACCTGGCAAGAATAAGTTTTGAGAAATATACCGATCTCAAAAACCACCACATGTTTCTCCCCTACCTGGAGAATAAAAGCACGTTGAAATACTACAATTCAGCCAACATCGGCAGCCGGCCGGCCAAACGCGGAAATCAGAAAAAACTTGAATTTAAAGATCTGCGGGCAATCCCTTTTGTCGGCTCCTGGAGTCAGTTGAAGCAGAATATTCCTGGCTTCTTCGGTATTGGAACCGCCATTCAAACCTTAATTGACGAGGGGAAATCGGATGAACTGAAAAGATTATTCCGGGAAGTTCCATTTTTCAAAGCATTGATTCTCAACAGCATGATGTCGTTATCGAAATGCCTTTTTGAATTAACTGCTTATATCGCCAAGGACGAAGAATACAAGGATTTCTGGAATATTTTGTTCAACGAATATAAACTCTCCAAAGAAATGGTCCTCTTTATTTCCGGTTACGATGTTTTGATGGAAGAAGAGCCTGTAACCCGCAGTTCTATCGAAATCAGGGAACATATAGTTTTGCCGCTGCTTGTTATACAGCAATATGCTTTGCAAAAAATTGAACAGAAATCGCAGCTTGATAATGCTTACGAAAAAATAGTTACCCGTTCATTGTATGGAAATATAAATGCGAGCAGGAATTCGGCCTAAGATTAAGTCAATTAAAGGTGTTATTGGTGACTGTGAAGGTTTTTTCATAAATCGGGAAGCAAAAATACATTGCAGATAATAAAATGTTAGTACTTTAGCCACTGCAAATTATTGCCCGTCTATTTGATGAGTCTTTGGTAAATTTTATCCAATCGGTAGCTGAAAGTATAATTACTATTGTGAAATCAGATAGTATTATTTGTACATATTTGCTTTGAAAACGGGATTGGTCTTAACATCCATCTCATATAAAACGGCCTTCAGACTATAAGCAGCATCCATAAAGTAGCCTCTCTTGAAAAATACCTTTACCTTCCTTATTATTGTTTGTTCATTTCTGTTAAATACGCAGGATGTTCTTTCGCAGCCTGTTACTCTTACAAGTTCCAACCTGCCTATTATTGTAATCAATACCAACAATAATGCAGCTATTGTCAATGATCCTAAAGTAGATGCCCACATGGGCATAATTTCCAACACAAACGGGATCAACAGAATTAGTGATGCGTTCAATGATTTTGATGGGAAAATCGGAATTGAGCTTCATGGGAACTCTACCCAAAATTTCAGCAAAAAGCCTTATACACTTGAAACACGCGATGCCACAGGTAACAATCTTGATGTTTCCTTGCTAGGCATGCCGGCAGAGAATGACTGGATATTGCTTGCATCGTATATAGACAGAACTTTGATCCGGGATGCCCTTGCCCATTACATTTCGGAAAGCACCGGCGAATGGACAAGCCATACCAGGTATTGTGAATTGCTTGTAAATGGAAGTTATATGGGAGTTTATATCCTTATCGAAAAAATAAAACGGACAAAAAATAGGCTCAATATCAGTAAATTAACTACCCTGGACAATACGGGCGAAAATTTAACCGGCGGGTATATTTATGAAGTAACAGGTTTTAGTGGTGGGGTCGGTGATTTCGACCAGCATCGTGTAATAAATTATCCAAAAGAGGATGAAGTTACTACCGAACAACTTAACTATATAAGGAATTACGATAGCGACTTCCGGAATGTAATCTTTTCGCCTTCATACACTGATGCTGATAATGGGTACGAGAAATACATAAATGTTAACTCCTTTGTTAATGAGCTGATTACGCAGGAAGCCATGCGCAACAGCGATGCATATGGCTGGAGTGCTTATTTCCATAAGGACAGAAACAATAAACTTGATGCCGGACCGGCATGGGATTTTGACCAATCATCAGGCAACTCAACCTATAAAAATGGTGCATCAGCATCAGGTTGGATTTTTACAGACAATGATGGGTATATTCCTCTCTTTTGGTCAAGATTGTGGAGCGATGCCCGATTTAAATACAGGGTTAAGTTAAAATGGGAGGAACTCAGGGCAAATAAGCTTTCAACAGCAAATATATACAAGTATATCGATTCATGTGCTTTGCTGCTAAACCAGGCCCAGTCAAGAAATTTTACCCAGTGGCCAATTTTGGGTGTGTATTTGTGGCGCGAAACAGCTGGTT
>Ga0268283_1001517_pt1 | contig 11284 bp, 6 predicted proteins | sample saktaG_13_FD_190140 | JGI IMG/M metagenome (GOLD analysis project Ga0268283, IMG submission 190140) | Saline water microbial communities from Sakinaw Lake, British Columbia, Canada - sak_2013_06_06_36m | ecosystem: Environmental > Aquatic > Non-marine Saline and Alkaline > Saline ... | reverse complement strand
TCGCAATAAATAAGCCCCATTTTATAGTCTCCACATGTTTTGTACCCAGCATTATAAAAATCCTTAAGTCGGTGGTGCGCCCAGAGTCAGGTAATGATTGGGGGGTATTTATTGCGAGTTACCTTACCCAACAACCACGCTACTTTCTCCAAAACTCCGGCACAAACAAAATAACAATGGAGAATATTTGCACGCGCCCCAGCAGCATGGCAAAGGTGCATACCGCTTTTTGATAATCGCTTAGACTGGCATAATTACCCGCCGGCCCGACTTCATTTAAGCCGGGGCCGGCGTTATTAAAGCAAGCAATAATGGCAGAAAAAGAGGTCATAAAGTCCAGTCCACTCAATAGCAACGCGAATATCAGAATAACAATACTCATAAAATACAGAAAAATAAACCCGGTCACTGAGTTTACAATATCGTTTTTAACGATCATGTCACCTATTTTTAATGGTCGAACCGCAAAAGGATGAATAAATTTAAACATCTCCAGGCGTGCCTGCTTCATTAAAATAATGGTTCTAATCATACGAATACCGCCACCGGTAGAGCCGGAAGAGGCAGACAGACAACTTAAAAACAACATCCACATGGGCACAAAAATAGGCCACTTATTAAAATCTTGGTTGGCAAAACCGCAGTCAGTGGCAATAGTGACTAAATTAAAGGTTGCGTAACGCAAGGCGGTAAAAAAATCCGGATACGTACCGGCATTCCACAGCACCCATGCTGCTAAAACACAACTACCCAAAACCAGTATAAGAAAAGCCCGAGCTTCCCTATCGTCAATATAGGGATTGAGTGATTTTTTTCGTAGCGCTACAAAATGAGTGGCAAAATTAATAGCCGCCAACAACTGAAAAATGGTGAGTACTACCTCAATAGATAGCGAATTAAAAAATCCGGCACTGGCATCGTGCGTAGAAAATCCGCCCAGACTCATCGCAGAAAATGCATGACAAATGGCATCAAACCAAGTCATTCCGGCTAGGCGTAAAGCAATAATACAGGCCACCGTAATACCCGCATAAACCATCCATAAGGCTTTTGCTGTTTGCGCTATACGGGGCGGCAAATCCGATTCTTTAACGGTTCCCGGTGACTCCGCTTTATACAATTGCATACCGCCGATACCCAGGATTGGCAAAATGGCAACGGCAAAAATAATGATGCCCATTCCCGCAATCCAACACAACTCATGCCGCCACAGGTTAATCGACATCGGTAAATAATCAATACCCGTAAAAATGGTTGCGCCCGTTGTGGTCAGGCCCGAAACCGTCTCAAAATAAGCATCATTAAAACTCAGTGCCGGCATATAAATCAGTAACGGAATGGTACAAAACACAGGTATTAATGACCAGGTAAGTGCCACCAGTAAAAAACCAGCTTGTCGCGATACCTTTTTGGGTGTTCGCAACGTCGGAAAAAACATTAACGCACCCAGTAACAAGGTAAAAAAAGTGCCATCGAAAAAAGCGTCAGTGGCACCGTCATCGGCTATTTTAGAGGTTATCAGGCAAGTGCTCATCAGGCCACTAAAGCCCATGGTAACCAGTCCCAAAATATGAACTATAGTAAGAATGACATTCATGAAGGCATTTAAATTTTATGCGGTATCAAAAAAATGAAGGACTTAAGGTAAGTATTCAAGCCCCCTCGCTATGCTCTCCCCCCTTTGAAAAAGGGGGGGGGGTGAGGGATTTATCTAATAAAATCTCCCTAACCCCTCTTTTTCAAAGAGGGGGGACTGAACAATTACGGCTTAAGATGAAACACAAGTGCTGTGCTTGTCCATCTTGCGTTTTTAAGGTATTAAGGTGAGCGGTTGAAAGATTTTCTCAATATTGCTGACCAACTTTTTTTCCATCGCAAACATCACCACATGATCATTTTCGGCAAATATAGTGTCATGATGTATCGGAATAACCTGGCCATTGCGAATCAAAGCGCCCATCACAATACCGGCAGGAAAATTGATCGAGTCCACGCGGCGACCGACGACTGATTCACCATCGTTATTGTCATGAGCAATGGCCTCAATGGCTTCGGCAGCTCCCCCGCAAAGTGAAGTCACTTGAGCGACATCACCGCGACGCACATGCTTTAAAATGCTGCCCAACGTTTCCTGATTAGGTAACACAGTGACATCAATACTCGTACCAGGCAATAATTTAGTGTAGGAATTATGGTTAAGCAGACAAATTGTTTTTCGGACACCCAAGCTCTTTGCCAAGGACGCGGAGATAATATTGACACCGTCATTATCAGTAATCGCACAAAACAAATCGGCGCTTTCAATGGACTCATCCAGTAACAGCGCCTCATCCGCACAATCGCCTAAAAGTACCACCGTATGCTCAAGATCATTAGCAATTTTATTGGCTCGTATGGGATCTTTTTCAATAATTTTTACCTGATAGCTCTTTTCCAAAGCCAGTGCCAAACGTTTACCAACATGTCCGCCGCCCGCAATAATAATGCGTTTTAAGGGAGCCTCTAATTTATCCAATTCTTTTAACACCCGCTGTACCTCATCGCGGGGTGCCACAAAAAACACCTCATCACCAGTTTCGATACTCACGTCTCCCGTCACACAAGTGGGCTTGCCTTGTCTAAAAATAGCCACGACACGGGTTTTACCATCCGACAAACGCTCTCTCAGCGTTTTAATTTTTTTACCCGTTAAAAAACCATTCGCCACCACTTTAACTGAAAATAACCGAACCAGCCCACCGGCAAAATCTGAAATATGTAACACGCCAGGAAATTCAATTAAATTACGAATTGACTCCATAACAATCTGTTCAGGACTGATAACAATATCAACGGGAATACCGGTCGGGCCAAATAATTTAGGATTTTTCAGATAATCGATGGCACGCACCCGTGCAATCGTTTTCGGACGCTTATGCAAGGCATTAATAATAAGACAAGCCAACATGTTGGTTTCATCACTATCGGTTACGGCGATGACTATGTCGGTGGTATCAATTCCAGCCTGCTCCAGCACACTCGGATGCGCCGCATTACCAGCGACGGTTGCAATATCGAAACGGTCTTTTAAAGCATCCAGAAGCTCTTGTTTAAAATCAATAACAACAATATCGTTTTCTTCACTCGCAAACGCTTCAGCAACAGATGAACCGGTAACACCGGCTCCAAGAATAAGTATTTTCATTAACAATACACCGAATTAAACAACCATCACCTTAGCGACAATGCTGATACTAAACCGCCCATAGTACCTTAATAATTGTTGATTAACACTTATCAGCCATTAAATTAGTAAAAATCGGAATAAATAAACGCTTAAAAACCAATCTTTACCAAGGCGATATTACGAAATAATATAAAAAATCAATGGATTAAAAACAACGCCCTCAATTTTTATGTTTTTCAAAAATGATGCCGGTGAGTCTATCAAATTATCGCTGAGACCTCACAGTTAACCTAATGACTAACTCTAGTCGCGACGTAGGCGTCGCTCCCACGGTGGGAGCGACACCTACGTCGCGACTAACGAAAACGCTCAAGAAAAAAACTAAACGCCCCTTAAAAACAACTGCCATAATCCAGTAACAACTCCTCACACCCAAAAAAGATGCGCGGGTAGTCGATCCGTATCACCAGCTTCAAGCCATATTCAAACAACACGGCCAACGTTAACAAACGGGCACACGCCATCCAGGCACGTAAGGACGTGTTTGCTGAACAGCGCCAAATAGCCGTTGTCCACCAGGCAATAGGCAACAATAACATCAAATGCACATCATCCCAACTGGATACCGTCAACAGGCCGATTTTTGCCAAAGTATCTGCACCATATAAACTGGCGTTTAAAATCAGAAAAAAAGGCCAGAATACCCATACAAGTGGCACACAACCACTCCAGGCCAAAAACAAATACTTATTAAGCACTGGCTGGTGCAAATTTTCACCACTCATCGGCGAGCTTAACAATAAAACAACCAGTAACGCCATAACAATAATCAGCAACTCCAGCGGACTTGCCAAACCAATCTGGGCAAAAAATAAGGGCAACGAATAAATAAACATGACATATTAGTGTTTGTGGAAAAAATAGGCTATCAAATAAACGGGACAAATAACCTCCTTAGACGGCCTGATATTTGTAATATCATCCGGCACTTTCAGCACTACGCGACTTCGTGGGAGCGATGCCTACATCGCTATTTGAAACGTTAGTCGCGACGTAGGCGTCGCTCCCACATAGCCTCACCACACCCGTTAGCATGATCCGCCTTACTTTATAAACATGGCAAATACATTTAATATGGCATTCGCCTTGGGGTAATCGTTGTCAACAATATGCTGGTTCATGACTGCGTAAATTCCTTCTTGCCCGGACGGCAAAAGTGTCTGGAACTGCGTCAGCAAGTCTTTTGTAATCACTTTGTTTTCCTTAAGCAAAGTTTCCAGCTCGGTAAAAACGTCCGCCAACATCGTGTCTGATTGTTGTGAACCCATTTCAGGTGCGCCTTGACTTAACGCTTCAACAATCGTGGCCATGGTTTTATCAAAAATCGTAACCCAGTTGGCCAAGGTCTCGCTTTCATAATGTCCGTTCCGCAGTTGACTATCAAGCTCCGTAGTGACTTTTAATAACTCTGTCATACCCAAATTACCGGCGACGCCTTTGAGTAAATGTACCTGCTTTTCTGCCTCCGGCAATTCACCCGCCTCAATCATGGCCAGCATAGCCGGGACTTCAATGACAAACAATTCCTGAAATTCCACCAGCAACTCAAAAAATTGTGCCTCGTCGCCGCTCAGTGTCAGCATAATATCATCCACATCAAAACCGGGCAGTTTAGCGGCCAGTTCAGACCAGGACGCATGATTCACTGTCTTGTGCAACACTTCAGGCGCTGAAGTATTGGGTTCAACCCAACGCAACAAGGTATTGATTAACGCCAGGGGATTAATCGGTTTGGCAACGTGATCGTTCATACCAATCTCAAGACAAATGCCTTTATCGTTTTCCATGGTTGCCGCAGTCATGGCAATAATGGGCAGTTTATTGGCATCAATCAGTTGGCGTATGTGTCGGGTCGCTTCAAAACCGTCCATCACCGGCATTTGTAAATCCATCAGTACCGCATCAAACTGTTCTTTTTGCACACACTCAACGGCTTCGGCACCGTTATTGGCAATACTAATCCTCATGCCCGCTTTCATCAGAAACTCACTGGCCACTTGCTGATTTAGGGCATTGTCTTCGACCAGTAAAATATGTCTGTTATACAAGGGACGTGCGATTAAATAAGGATCAATCGGCGTATTTTTAAGATTATAAGTCTTACCCTGATAATGACAAACATGCAAAATATTATTCAGTAGATTGGACGCTTCCACCGGCTTGGTCAGAATAGCGTTAATGCTGACAGGCTGCTCGGCGGTCAGCTTTTGCAATGCCTCCTTGCCAGCATCAGTGACCATCATAATGACAGGCATCTTTTGTAATGTGTTCTGAGACTTTCTCTCTAGTACCTTAACAAACTCCAGACCATTCATACCCTGCATCTGCCAATCAACCAGCAACAAACCAAACGGTGTGCCGGCCTGTTCGGCAGCGTCAATCTTTTGTAAACCCAGTTCAGCAGATAAAGCCGTTTCTGCAAAGACCTGCCAAGACACAAGCGTCTTTTTTAATAAGGTACAAGATTTTTCCTGGTCATCAACAACCAATACCCTAAGCTCTTTAAGATGCTCGCTATCCTCAAGCCAGTTATAAGGTTGGCCTTTACCACACCGAATGGTAAAAGAAAAAGTAGTGCCTTGACCGGGTTCACTGGTCATCTCAAAATCACCGTCCATCAGTTGAACCAATTGTTTGCTAATCACCAAGCCTAAGCCAGTACCGCCAAATTTTCGGGTAATGGAGTTATCCGCCTGACTAAAAGGCTGGAATAACCGCTCAATGCCGGCTGCATCAATCCCCATACCGGTATCTTGAACACTAAAACGCAATAACGAACTGTCCGCGTGATTTTCCACCCGGTCTATATGAATCTGAATATAACCGGTAGTGGTAAATTTTATGGCATTACTGAGCAAATTACACAGCACCTGCCGAATACGCAGCGGATCGCCCAATGCCGTTAAAGGTACCTCCGGAGCAATATCCAGAAAAATTTCCAACCCTTTATTTTCGGCACTGACTATAAACAGATCGATAACACTTTGTAAAACAGAAACGATTTCAAATTCAATGCACTCAATATCCAGTCGTCCTGATTCAATTTTTGATATATCCAAAATATCATTCAGTATATTTAACAGCGATTGGGAAGCGCCCTGAATTTTAGACAAATAATTCTGCTGCTTGGGTGTCAGTTCCGTTTCCGAGGCCAAGCGGGTCAACCCCAAAATAGCGTTCATCGGTGTGCGTATTTCGTGCGACATATTGGCAAGAAACTCGCCTTTGCTTTTACTGGCCGCTTCCGCAGTCAATTTAGCCTTGATAAGCTCGCGTTCCAGCTGTTTTTGATGGGTAATATCACGGACAATTTTGGAGATACCCATCACCTGATCCGCTTCATCATAAATGGGCGATACACTGATCGACACCTCAATAATTACGCCATCTTTCCGTAGCCGATGAGTTGCTTGATGGGTAAACAATTGTTTATAATACAATACCTTATCAAAACAATACTCACACAACTTATCTTGGGGAAAAAGTCTAAGCATACAACTACCGATCATTTCTTCTGCGGTATAGCCGAAGATAACTTCCGCACCTTTATTCCAACTGGTAATAATGCCATCTAAAGACTTACTGATAATGGCATCTTCCGACGACCGCACAATAGCCTCGTAAAGTGCGATTTGCTTAAACAGTATTTTACGTTCGGTAATATCCCGCGAGGACGCATAAAGATAGCATTTATCAGAAAGCTCAATGCCTTTGGCATTAATCTCCACATCAATAACAGAGCCATCTTTACGACGATGTCGGGTTTCAAAGACTGCGGGGTGCTTTAAGAGCTGCTTAATCATAACAGGCAATTGCTCAGCCGGTATCTGCGTGTCCCAATCGACTACATTAAGCCTTGCGGTTTCCTCTACGGAGTAACCTAATATATCGGCAAATGAAGCGCTAAAATCGACGACATATCCCTGCTCATCCAGAATATGAATGCCATCGCTGGCGGCATTCAGTAATACTTTATTCTTCTCGCTTTCATTTAAAATAAGCTGTTCTTGCAGTTTCCTTTGGGTGATATCTTCTATTATGGCTATATGTCGTGGACTGCTTTTATCGCTTACCTCAATGGGCGTAACCGTCAGGTTAATCCAGGTTATCGTGCCATCCGGCTTTAGGTAACGTTTTTCCATAGTAAATCCCGGAATTTGTCCGGTATTCATCAAGACCATATTGTCCAAGTTTTTTCGTACATCGTCGGGATGCGTAATACGCATCCAATCGATAGTAAGGGTTTCCTCCAGCGATTTACCGACAATTTTGGCAAACATAGGATTGGCCGAAAGTAGTTGTCCGGTTAAGGAATTAACTACGACAATGCCTAAGGGCGCCTTATTGAATAGGGTTTTGAAATAGGACTCCGTTTTTATCAAGGCCTTTTCTATTTTGACAAGATCGGTGATGTCGCGTGCAACCGCAACGGCACCCAACACCTCGCCTGCGTCATCCCGATACAGGGTGGCGTTATACAAAACCGGCATCGCCTGTCCTTCGGTATGGCGGAGATTAAGTGCGTGGTTATGTACTGTTCCCGTTTTAAAAACCTGCTGATACAAGTCTAGCGCCGCCTCGGGTTCTGTAAAATAACCGGCAAAATCACTGCCAATCAGCTCATTTTTAGCGCATTCAAAAGCCGTTTCGGCTGCCGTATTGGCATCGGTAATCTTGCCATCACGACTAAGAGTGACCAACGAGTCCAGATTAGTTTCAATCAGGTTGCGTGCGTAATGTGCAGCAATGCGCGTAGTTTCGGCTTCTAAAAGCAGGGCTTCTGAACGTTTACGCGCGGTAATATCTTCAGAGGTGCCGGTCATTCGGAGCGGCTGCCCGACGTCATCAAAGAAGAGTTTAGCTAAGCCCAGCACCCAAATCTCGGCACCATCAAGCCGGACTACGCGAAATTGTTGCTTAAACGTATCGCGCGTGGTTATGCAGCGCACCACTTCATCCTCAATGCCTTGCAGATCATCAGCATGAACACGACTGGAAAAATGCGCATAAGTATAAGGCCCATCAAATTCGCCTGACTTAAAGCCCCATAAGTCCTCCTGCCGAGCTGACCAGACGACCCGGTTAAGAACCATATCCCAATCAAAAACCCCCAGTCGGGCAGCATCCAAGGCCAAAAGCAGCCGTTCTTCGCTGTCTTTCAGCTTGATTTGGGCTAAAGTACGTTCGGTAACGTCTTGCATCGTGCCCTGTAGCAGAAGTTCTTTTAAGCCGGGATTGTAATTAAGCTCACGCCGCGTCTGCAAATAACGCAAACTTCCGTCAGGCATTAAGTGTCGGATAATTATTTCAGAGCAACATTTTTCAGCAAAACACCCGCCAAAGCAGGCTTGGAATTTAAACCAATCATCCGGATAAACCAGACGCTGCAATGCCTGTGAAGTCGGCGTAAATGTGTCCGGTGACACGCCCCAGATTCGATAAGTCTCATCAGACCAGACGATTTTCTCGTCAGAGTACCAAGCCCAGCTGCCAATATGCGCATTGCGTTGCGTTGCAGACAATAAGTGTTTTTTGTCTTGCAATTTACACAGCATTTTGTAGCGTTCGATGGCATTTTCGATGGCGCGTTCTAAGCTTTCCTGGTTTATCCAATTTTTGCCGATAAAATCTTGGGCGCCCTGTCTTATCAGGTCAGTGCCACTCAAGCCATCGGTAAGCCCGGTGATAACCACTACCGGACACCAGAGTAAGTCATCGCCACCCAGTTCGGCCAGAAAATCCGGTGCCTCAAAGTCTGGCAGGTGATAATCCAGCAGCACACAATCCGGCGGGTTTTCAAGGCAGATTTTTAAAGCGGCTGCACCGGTTTCAGCTTCAATAAGCTGAAACCGGGACTTGAAACGGGTCAGCATGCGCCGCAACAACTCCCGATCATCAGGATTATCATCGACAATTAACAGACGTATTACAGGGTCTACGTTATTCATCTTTGGGTCAATGTTTTTCTGATAAGACCCGGTGCTTAGTTTTAAGGCGTTCAACAGTTCAGTCATCATAATGGGACTCGGTAGTTTTGTACCGGCAAAGTAACCACATTAAACCAGTAATGGGTAAGATCACGTAATTTTTCCACATAAAGCTCCAGACTCGAATAATGGTTCGGTTAAAATCGATTTTATTAAGGCCCAGCACGTTATTTCAAGATCTTCGTCAGAAGCTTCCACAATCAATAAAGGACGATTTGCCATTATAAAAACTCCTTTACAATTATTTCAAATTTTTCTGTAATTATAAAATTTCATAAATTAAACTTCCATTTTCTTACTACACAAACCCTTTAAAATCAGCATAATATCGAATGGCGTAATTCTGATAACAGCGGGCAGAAAATATTCTGCCCCTACGGTATTTGGAAATCACGTAAATACCGAATGGCGTCTCTGTCAATAATTACCCGCAAGCTTAATTAACATGAACTTTGTCTTTGTCAGTATCTTCTTGCTCAATGTTCAGGGTAAAGTAAAATGTGGTGCCGATATCCGGCGTTGATTTCACCCAAAGATTCCCGCCCTGTCGCTCAATATGTTTGCGGCTGATGGTAAGCCCCGCGCCGATGCCTCCGCCATATTCACTACGCCCGTGCAGCCGTCTAAACAGGTTGAAGATGACATCATGAAACTTGTCCGGGATACCAATACCATTATCATTAACAAAAAAAGTAGGCGATTCGCTATCGAGATAACCGATTTCAACCCGAATATCACCCTCTGACCGATTGAATTTAATCGCATTGGTAATCAAACTATCAAATACTGCCGCCGTCCTGAGCGGGTCACAGTCAACAGTGGGCAATAAGCGGGGTATTGTAAGGGTACAAGCGGTTTCTGCTATAAGCGGTGCCAAGGATTCCAGCACCCAGGCTACCAGTTCATTTAAATCGACGGCTTCAACAGCCAGCGGTTGTTGGGCTGCACGGGAATATTGCAAAAGCGCCGCAATCTGATTACTCATCCGCTCTGTCAAATTCGTCACTCTATCTAGCCAGCCTAGTTCCTGCTCATCTAACTTGCCTTTGGCCGTATCTTGCAACAACCGGGTGTAATTGTTAATCCCGCGTAACGGCTCTTGAAGATCATGCGAAACAATATAGGCAAAAGATTCCAGTTCCGCATGGCTTTGCTCAAGCAGCGCCTTTAAATCACGTTTCTTTCTTGGCTGTTCCAGATTTAAAGTCGTTACTTTCTCTTCTCCCCAGTGCTCTTTGACTTCCATCACGGCGGGCATGATTTTTATAAACAGCAGTATCAGTTCCGGATCAAAGTGCTTGCCGGCTTCTTTGTGCAAATAGGCGAGCGCGTCTTCTACCGTCCAGGCTTTTTTATAGGGTCGCACTGTGGTCAACGCATCAAAAACATCCGCTACTGCTACAATTCTTCCGACCAAGGGAATATTTTCACCTTTCAGTTGCTTGGGGTAGCCGGTGCCGTCCCATTTTTCATGATGTGTTAGCGCAATCGTGTAGGCCATTTGAATTAATGTTGAGTCATGACTTCCAATAATGGCCGCACCAATAGCTGGATGCCGACGCATGATATCCCACTCTCGCTCATCCAGGGGACCGGGTTTTAACAAGATATTGTCCGGTATGCCGATTTTTCCAACATCATGCATGGGCGCGGCATTCAATAGTTTTTCTGCGGCCTGTTCAGAAAATCCCGCAGCCAGCGCCAATAACCTGGCATAGTGACTCATGCGAATGACGTGCAGACCCGTTTCGTTATCCCTAAACTCTGCGGCTCGCCCCAGTCTTTGAATAATCTGTAACCTTGAATCCTGCAATTCCTTAACGTGTATCAACGACAGGTGAGTAGCAACTCGCACCCTGACAATAGCCGAATTGACGGGTTTGGTAATGTAATCAACCGCACCCACTTCAAAGCCATAGGTTTCATCAATAGAATCAGACAGGGAGGTGACGAAAATGACAGGAATCTTTGCGGTACTTAAATTCTGCTTAAGCATGACACACAGTTCAAAAGTAATCATTCACACCCCACTCCCACAAACAGGCAACTGATGCACAGGAAGTCCCGCTCG
>Ga0268283_1001516_pt1 | contig 11294 bp, 7 predicted proteins | sample saktaG_13_FD_190140 | JGI IMG/M metagenome (GOLD analysis project Ga0268283, IMG submission 190140) | Saline water microbial communities from Sakinaw Lake, British Columbia, Canada - sak_2013_06_06_36m | ecosystem: Environmental > Aquatic > Non-marine Saline and Alkaline > Saline ... | reverse complement strand
GAAGGGCAAGACAAGATTCGAGATTTGCGTGAAAAGACAGATGCGCAAATTAAACGCCTGCTTTCTCCGGAACAGGCAGAAGAGTTTGAGCGGATGATTCAGGAGTTTAAACAAAAGCTTAATCAGCGTCGGCCAGGGGTTGCTCCGTTAGAAGGTCAGCATCCCGGGATGCCCGGTGAGGGTCCAGGTAGAGAGTAGATTTTAGTAAAGAGTAAGTTTTAGTAGTAAGTTAGGGCGCTTTCTAGCATAGATTGCGCCCTTACTTTATCCGGTAACATCTGCATTAGATTTCTCATCTTATTAGCTAATCTCTTCTATTTGTAGGCATATGTTAAAGAATGTAAAGATTCTCCTTGACAAGTTGCGCGGATTTGTTTATAATACGTTCAACATGCTAAATAATAATTTAATGACAATTGAGGATTTGGCGGATTATTTAAAAGTTACCCGCCGGACTATTTATGATTGGTTAAAACATAATAAGGTTCCGGCATTAAAGCTCGTCGGCCAATGGCGTTTTAAAAAAGATAAAATTGATGACTGGCTAGAGAGCCAGACGCAATCACACTAGAATTTCTACATAAGGAGAAAACATGTACTTTAAAAGACTAGAGCTGCTCGGTTTTAAATCATTTTGCGATAAGACTACTTTGAATTTTGAGCCGGGAATTACGGCGGTAGTCGGTCCTAATGGCTGCGGAAAATCAAATATTTTTGATTCGATTCGCTGGGTGCTGGGTGAACAATCCGCAAAATCCCTGCGTGGCTCAGAGATGCTTGACGTTATCTTTAACGGCACGGATCAAAAGGAGCCATTGAGTATGGCTGAGGTGAGTTTGGCTTTTGATAATACCAGCCGTTTTTTTAATGTTGATCATCCTGAGGTGCTGATTACGCGCAGACTGTTTCGGTCCGGTGAAAGCGAATATATGCTCAACAAAGCTACAGTGCGGCTAAAGGATATTTTAGATTTGTTGTTGGGCACCGGCATTGGCGCAGAAAGTTATTCGATTATTGCCCAGGGTAAAATTGATCTGGTGTTAAGCTCTCGGCCGGAAGATCGCCGGGTAGTTTTTGATGAAGCCAGCGGCATCAGTAAATATAAATCTCAGAAAAGGGAAACTACGCGCAAGCTGGATGAGACCGAGCAGAATCTTTTGCGGGTCAATGACATTGTTACCGAGGTAAAGCGTCAAATTGGCTCACTGGAGCGTCAGGCGAATAAAGCGCGCCGCTATAAAGAGGTCTTTGAAGAGTTAAAAATAAAAGAAATTGATTTAGCGGCTTTGCATAAGAAAAATTTGTTAGCCGAAAAGACCGGGATTATTGAAAAAATAGACACTGCTAAACAAGAAGAGTCAGTTTTGGCGGATTTAATTATTCAGCAAGAGGAAAAAATTGCTAATCGTCAGAGTGAATTAAAATGTTTAGAGGAAGCGATGATGGAAGCGCGCAGTCAATTGCTTAATTTGGAAAACAGCTGCGTGCGTAACAACGAACATATCGATTTTAATCAAAAGCGTATTAATGAAATAATTCAGGATACCCAGGTTTTAGCGGGCCAGATTGATCAGGCGCAGTCTAAACTTGTGCAGGATGAGGAGAAATTAAAGCAAATTCAAGATGAGTACGCTAATTTAAAGCAAAATATCGAAATTAAACAGGCTTGTTTAACCCAGAAACAAGAAGAGATTGATCAGCTTTCTTTAAGCATTAAAAACTCTTTGGGAGCAATCGCCGAATGTAAAAAAATAATCCTGGACTTAGAAACAGCAATTTCTAATACTCATAATCAGATTGGAGATTTTAATTCTAAGCATCAGGTGTTTCTGGCGCGTAAAAAAAGGCTTGAGATTGAAAAGGCTAAAGTTTATGAAGATAAAGCAATTACTGAAGAGTCTTTAAATAAAATTACTCAGGAACTAGAGCAAACCCGCAGGCAAGTTGAGGAGTTTACGCAGAAGATCGCGGATGTAAAAACCAACCTGGAGCATGAGGGATTAAATTTAGAGCAGATTAACCAGCAAATTGTCAGCTTGGGCAATGAAAAGTTGACTTTGGTTTCGCACAAAGAATTCTTAGAGAAGCTAAAGAGCAAATATGATGATATCGGCGAGTCCTCGAATGCGCTGATCTATTTAGACAAAATGCCCAAGGAAACCTCCACGGGTTTAGTGGTTAAGATTTCTCATCAGTTGCCTCTAAGTGAGCAGGATAATTTGATTTCGGGTACGGCCGCTTTTAAGATCAGCGGAGAGGCTAAGCCGATTGAATTAGATACTCAGAAAATTGATGAGCAGATTACGCGTTTAGAGGAGAATCTTGGCGAGTTGCGCAATCGCTTGATGTTGCGGCAGACTTGTATTGCCGAGCTAAACAAGATGTCCACTGAATTAGAGTTAGAGCTGCGTAATTATGAGATTGCTTTAGCAAATAAAGAATCTAACCATGCGACGATTTCCGAGCAATTTGATAAGATTAAAGAGGAAGAGGATGTAATTGTGATGGAGTTAACCGATGTGGCGCGTGAGATTTCTACAATCGAGCAAAATTTAACTAGCGCGCAAAATCAGCTTCTGGATTTAAATAATCAGGAAAGGCTCAAATCGGATACAATCGCCCAAGAAGAAGATGCAGTCTCTTTGAATAGCAAGTTACGCGAAGAGGTCCTGGTTTTAATTACTCAGACTAAAACTGAAATTGAAGCTTTGCATCGGCGTTTTATTTCGGATGCTCAAACATTGAAAATTTTGGAACAGACTTATGCGCAGGACATGGCGAGTTTGGAGAATATTCAGCGCCAAATTAACGATGGCCAACAGCGGCAAGAGGCTTTAAGAGTGGAGATTGCGGAGTGCCAGGATACTAACTCCAAAGCCCAGATCGAGCTTAAAGAAAAGAAGGTTTCTTTAGAGGAGGCTGAGCTTAAGTATACACAGGTTTCCAGTGGAACAGTCGGGGTGGTAAAAAAGATTGAGGCGGACCGGAAATTATTGGATGAACTTAAAGATCGCTTGCATGATCTGGAGATGCTTGATAAGGATCTGGATTATCGCTATGCGACCATTAAAGAGCGGATGCTATCTTCCTATAAGATTGATTTAGAAGCTTTGTCCGAGCCGCTTGAGGCATTAGATCAGGAAACGCTGGGTGGAGCAATCAGTGAATTAAAAAAGAAATTGGATGCCTATGGAACGGTAAACCTGGTGGCGATTGAAGAGTATGATGAATTAAAGAAGCGTTATGATTTTCTTATCCAGCAGCAGACCGATTTGGCGGAGGCTAAAGAAACATTGCACCAGGCGATCTTAAAGATTAATCGCACGACTAAGCAGATGTTCATGGAGACCTTTGAAAAAGTTAAAGTGGAATTTAAGAATTATTTTCGCTTACTTTTTAACGGCGGTGATGCGCAGCTATACTTATTGGATGAGAGTGATCCATTGGAGTCGGGAATTGAAATTATCTGCCGGCCTCCGGGGAAGAAGTTGCAGAATGTTCTTTTGTTAAGCGGCGGCGAGAAAACCATGTCGGCGATTGCTTTAATTTTTGCGATCTTTAAAGTTAAGCCGTCGCCTTTTTGTATTTTAGATGAGATTGATGCGGCTTTAGATGAAGCCAATGTTGATCGGTTCTCCAGAGTTCTTCAGGAGTTTGCTAAAACGTCGCAGTTTATCGTTATTACTCATAACAAGAAAACGATTGTAAATGCGAATATTATGTATGGAATTACTATGGAGCAGAGCGGAGTTTCTAAGATTGTTTCGGTGAAATTATCGCAGAATAAAGAAAGAGAGCTGCAAACCCAGAAAGATCATCAGGAGCAATCGGTAGCGGTTTAGTAAAAAGAGAGATTGTCAAAGGGGACGTTCCCTTTTAAATAGGGGAACGTCCCCTTTTTGATTAAATGCTGCAGGTGTTATTTTTGCCTTTGCTTTTAGCTTGATAAAGCGATTTATCGGAGCTGGAAATTAAATCCGCAGGTAATTGTCCGTCGACCGGGAAGGTGGCCATCCCCAAACTTACCGTTAATCGTTTATTCGGAAAGATTTCTTCGTTTAAAAAAGGGTATTTCTGAATATCCATACGTATGCGCTCAGCGATTAGGAAAGCCTCTTTTTTATCAGTGGAAGGCAGGATGATTGTAAATTCCTCTCCGCCATAGCGGCAGACATAATCCATTTTGCGCGATTGATTGCGTAAAATATTTGCTAGCGTCTTTAATATTTTATCTCCTGCCTGATGGCCAAGGGTATCGTTATAAATTTTGAAGTCATCAATATCGATCATCACTAAAGTAAGCGCGCTCTTATTGGCTTTAGCTTTTTCCATCTCTATTTGGAGCAGGTATTGAAAATATCCGTGATTCCAGAGATTGGTTAAATAATCTGAATGCGCGCGTTCTACGGTTAATTCGTAAAGTTGAGAGTTTTCAATGGCCAGCCCCGCTTGATTTGCCAGCATGGTGAGCATGCGAATGTCGTCTTTGGTAATCGGCTCATTGTTGATGAAATTGTCGGCCACGATAATTCCGTTTACCCGGTCCTTAGCTTTTAGCGGGATAAGCAACAGTTCATTGCTTTCCAGCGTTTGAATTACCGGTGAATTGCGGTATTGTTGCAAAGTTTGTCCGGATAAGTGCAGCGGCATTCCCTCGAGTACCGCTAAAGCCAGCGGATTTTCATTTTTATCAAACATCGATACTTTTAAATCTTTAACTTGCCGGTTAAAGCCTGATTCCAGTACCGCATTGGAGTTTTTAAAAGCGCCGATTAAATCATCCAGGTCCATTTTTTCTTCTTCGATCCTGGTCCAGGCGATATTTGCCTCTTCGCCGTTTTCTGGCCCGATCCCCATTTTGCCTTCAATAATTTTATCCTTTTCATTGACCAGAAAAAGCATCGCCCGGTTAAAGCCCAGCCCGGTATGCGCAGTTACTCCGGTCAGGATAATATAGAGGATCTCCTCCAGCTTTAAGGTGGTGCGCATGGCATTGGAGACTTCGTGTAGTATTTTTAGCTCGATTTTTGTGCGCTCAAGCTCAGTTTTTAATTTCAGTATGTCTTCCATAATGGTTAAATCTAACACATTCTGTTCTGATTGTCAAGGAAGGAAGAGACGGGCGGGTCCTGCCTGTCGAGCCACCTCGCCGTGCTCTCCGCCACGATTCATGGCGGATGCGCGCGGCAAGGGCTTCGTCTCGACAGTCACCCGCCAAGATAAGAAGTAAAAACTTAAATTTCTCAATATTTTTATGTTAGATTATGATTTTTTTTACGTCAATTATAGAGGAAAGGAGGGATAGTAATTGTTTGACAGAGGGTGAGTGACGGGTTATAATAACTACTTAAATTTAAAAATCGCTTGCTTTGCGGCAGGCAGGGAGGCTTAAAATGGCAGCAGAAAAGAAAAAAGAAGATACAAAAGAGTCAAGCGATCGGCAAAAAGCGTTGGAGTTGGCGCTGGCGCAGATTGAGAAGCAGTTTGGAAAAGGCTCGATTATGAAATTGGGCTCTCATGTTAAAGTGGATATCGAAATTATACCCACCGGCGCGCTCACCTTGGATCTGGCTTTAGGTATTGGCGGCCTTCCGCGAGGGAGGGTGGTGGAGATATTCGGACCGGAGGCTTCCGGTAAAACTACGCTCACTTTAACGGCAATCAGGGAGAATCAGAAAAAGGGCGGAGTCTCTGCGTTTATTGATGCCGAGCATGCCTTTGATTCAACTTATGCAAAATTAATCGGAGTTAATTTAGATGATCTTTTAATTTCACAACCGGATACCGGTGAACAGGCTTTGGAGATTGCCGAAACGCTCGTGCGTTCTAACGCCGTAGATTTAGTAGTTATTGATTCGGTGGCCGCTTTAACTCCGCGCGCAGAAATTGAAGGCGATATGGGTGATTCGCATATGGGGTTGCAAGCGCGTTTAATGTCGCAGGCTTTGCGTAAATTAACCGGGGCAATCAGTAAATCGCGCACGACGGTAATTTTTATTAATCAGCTGCGTGAAAAAATTGGCGTAATGTTTGGCTCACCCGAGACTACTCCCGGAGGCCGGGCGCTAAAATTTTATTCATCCGTAAGACTGGATGTGCGTAGAATTGCCTATTTAAAAGAGGGGGATAAGGTTATTGGCAATCATGTCCGGGTAAAGGTGGTGAAAAATAAAATTGCTCCGCCTTTTCGCGAGGCAGAGTTTGATATTCTGCATAATGAAGGAATTGCTAAAACCGGCGCGGTGATTGATGCGGCAATTAATTTGGAAGTGATTGCCAAAAGCGGAACCTGGCTATCATTTGAAGATAAAAAGCTTGGCCAAGGCCGGGACGCGGCAATAAAGTTTTTGAAAGAAAATCCGAAAATACAGGACGATATTGAAAACCAGGCGCGTAAAAAGTTCAGTCTCGCTTAGCAGCGCTCAGGCTGCCCGGGCGTATGCTTTTTTGCTATTGAAGTTTCGTTTGCGCAGCGAGTGCGAGCTAAAAACAAGGCTAAAGCAAAAAGGCTTTTCTGAAGAGTTAAGTCAGGATACGGTTAATTTTTTAAAGGATAAAGAGTTTATTGATGATCGCGTTTTTGCGCGAGGTTGGGTGGGGGCGCGGCTTAAGCGCAGCTTGGGCCTAAGAAAGATTAAGCAGGAATTATTGCAAAAAGGTATCGGCCAAGAGATTATCGACGAATCTTTAGCGCAAGTAAAAGAAGATTATCGTGAAAACCAGGTTGTTCGTCAGCTAGCCCAGAAGAGGTTCTCCAAATTAAAAGGTGTTGATTTGTTTAAAGCTAAAGCGCGGGTATATGCGTATTTAGTGCGGCGCGGATTTAGCGTGGATATTGTCGGAGAGGTTGTTAAGGAATTATGACCCCGCACCTTTATTGTATTTAGCGTAAATGGGTGCCGGGTTTTAATATTAAAAGGAAAGGTGCGGGGTGACTGCGGATATTTTAAGAGAAAAATTTCTTGCTTTTTTCAAGGCCAAAAATCATAAGATAGTCGAAAGTGATTCTTTGGTTCCCAAAGATGACCCTACGGTATTATTTACTCCGGCCGGGATGAATCAGTTTAAGAGCGAATTTATGGGTCAGGCCAGCGCATTTAAACGTGCGGCTACTGCGCAGCGTTGTATGCGTACAGATGATCTGGAAAAAGTGGGCAAAACCAGCGCGCATCACACTTTCTTTGAAATGCTGGGAAATTTTTCTTTCGGAGATTATTTTAAAGAGGAAGCGATTAGTTGGGCATGGGAGTTTTTAACTCAAGAGCTAAATATCAGCCGTGAAAAGCTTTGGATTTCAGTTTATATCGATGATGCACAGGCTTACACTATCTGGAAAGAGAAGATTGGCATTCCGGTTGAAAGAATTGTAAAGCTGGGTGACAAAGATAATTTCTGGCCGGCAGAAGCTAAAACTAAGGGGCCGAACGGACCGTGTGGCCCATGCTCTGAGATATTTTATGATTTTGGCTCGCATGTTGGCTGTGGTGAAAAGATTTGTGATCCTTCCTGTTCATGCGGAAGGTTTGTGGAGATCTGGAATCTGGTTTTTACGCAGTTTAATCGCCGGGAGGATGCTAGCATTGAGCCTTTACCGAATAAAAATATTGATACCGGGATGGGCCTGGAGAGATTAGCGGCGGTCATGCAAGGAAAGCAGAATAATTTTCAGACAGAATTATTTCAGCCGATTATTAAAGCGATAATTCAGGGACTGTCCCCGCAGGGGACTGTCCCTGACAACAAGCTACTCTATGCTATTGCTGATCATCTCCGGGCAGTGGTTTTTTCGATCTATGACGGGATTATTCCTTCTAATGACGGAAGGGGTTATATTGTCAGAAAGATTATTCGTAAAAGCGTTTTACATTTAAGGAGCTTGGGGATTAATCAGCCATTTCTAAATAAATTGGTGGTTTTGGTGGCGCAAATCATGCACCAGCCCTACCCGGAGTTAAAAGATAAACAGGATGATATTACCCGGGTGATTTTAAGTGAAGAGCTTAATTTTATGAACACTTTGAAATTAAGTTCTGATCTGGTGGATACTGAAATCCAAAAAGTTAAAAAAGAGCTCACTAGTGATCCAAAGATCGAGGGCTTTACGATGGCTAGCGCAGAGACTTCCGGGAGTTTGGGCCGGGCGGCTTTTAAATTGTATGACACTCATGGTATACCGGTTGAAATTACCAAAGAGCAGATAATTAAAAGACAAATTAAGGTTGATGATAATTTTGAAAAGTTTTATTTTGTGCTGCTTGAGAAACAGAAGGATCTTTCAAAGTCATCGAGTAAAATGAAAGGCGATGTTTTCAAGGCAGATGAATTGGGTTTAAATTTAAAAGATACTAAGTTCATTGGTTACAATGAGCACTCTTGTCAGTCAACAATTTTAGCAATTTTAAAAGACACAAAACTTTTAACGCAGACTTTAGCTGATGATTGTTTACAGATTGTTTTAGAGCAGACTCCTTTTTATGCGGAATCCGGAGGGCAGGTCGGGGATGCTGGGGAATTAGTGCAGGGACAAAATGTATTCAGCGTGACGGATACCCGGAAAAAGGGCAATCTTATTTTGCATGTTGGTAAAATTAAGTCGGGCGTTTTTAACTGTGCCGATGTAGTGACGGCAAAGATTGATGTCACTCGTCGAAAGAATATTGCCAGAAATCATACCGCTACCCATATTCTGCAAGCGGCTTTGAGAGAGGTTCTCGGGACCCATGTTCAACAGCAGGGATCTTTAGTGAATGATGAAAAATTTCGTTTTGATTTTACGCATTTTAAGGGCTTGACTAAAGTAGAATTAGAGCAAGTCGAAGCGTTGGCGAATAAATTTGTTGCAATGGATTCTGTTGTACAGAGTAAGGAGATGTCGCTTTCCAAAGCTAAACAAGCCGGGGCCTTGGCTTTTTTTGAAGAAAAATACGGCGAAAATGTGCGCGTGATTACGATTGGAAGTGTTTCTCAAGAGCTTTGTGGAGGCACGCATTTAAGCAATGTCGGAGAGATCGGTTTAATAAAAATAATTAGTGAAGGATCAGTGGCCAGCGGAATCAGAAGGATTGAGGGGGTAACTGCAGATGCTGCTCAGCAGTATTTGCAAGCGCAGGCGCAAAAAATCGCCCAAGAGTCTGCCCGGAAAGACAAAATTGAGATGCAAAAACAGATTGATAAAAAACGCAGCGCGCAAATACAAGGCAGTTTAGCGGATAAATTGCCAGAGCTTCTGGGCAAAAGCGTAAGGATTAACGGGATAAATACTGTTTTTCATCGGGAGGATGATTTAGATCTGCAGGCCTTGCGTATTCTGGCGGATAAGCTTAAAGAGCAACTTGGCCCGGCAGTGATTGTTCTGGGTGCATTTGATCAGTCACAAAAAAAAGTATTTTTGGTAATTGCGGTTACCCCGGATTTAAGCTCTCGAGGAATCGATGCCCAAGCAATCATTCGTCAGGTTGCTGGGTTATTGGGCGGCTCCGGTGGAGGCCGGCAGGATTTCGCCCAGGCGCAAGGAACGCAGGGAGAGAATTTTACATTGGCATTTGATAAAATAAGAGATATAATAAAAAGTTGTGTGTAGTTGGCGCTAGAAAAGTTGAGCTGTATTTAAAAAGGAAAACATGCAAATTATTAAGCCGGCAAGTAAAAAATTAGAAAAGATTTTTAACCGTGGCCGATCACCGCGATTGCGGGTGGAAGAGAAGGTTCGAAAGATTATTGATGATGTGCGTTTGTTTGGCGATGAGGCATTAATTAAATATACGCGTAAATTTGATAAGGTTAAACTTATTCCGCGGCAGTTAAAGGTTTCGCAGATTGAAATCAGCGGAGCTTATGCTAATATTAGCCCGCATTTTGTCAGTTCTTTAAAAGTAATCATTGAAAATGTAAACCGTTTTTATCGTAAGCAGTTGCGCAAATCCTGGAGAATCAAAGCCGCCGAAGGGGTGATGCTGGGAGAAAATTATACGCCTTTAGAAAAGGTGGGCGTATATATTCCGGCGGGAACAGCGCCGCTGGTCTCGACGGTTTATATGACGGTGCTCTTGGCAAAATTGGCCGGAGTAAAAAAGATTGTTTTAATTAGTCCTCCGGATAAATTGGGGTATATTAATCCGCATATTTTAGTGGTGGCAGATCTTTTAAAGGTTGATGAGATCTACCGGGTGGGGGGAGCGCAGGGAATCGCGGCTTTAGCCTATGGAACTAAAACTGTTCCTCAGGTAGACAAGATTGTCGGCCCGGGGAATATTTATGTCAGTGAGGCCAAACGGCAGGTTTTCGGTTTAGTGGATATTGATATGATCGCCGGGCCTACGGAGCTAGTAGTAATTGCTAACCGGTTTAGTGATCCGAAATTTATTGTGGCTGATTTACGCGCCCAGGGTGAGCATGCTAAGGGGCTAGCGATATTAATTACTAACTCTAAAAGCTTGGCCAAAGAAGTTAAGTCACAAACCGAGGGGCTTTTCGGTTACATTATTTTGACGAAGAATTTAAAGCAGGCGGCGGAGATTGCCAATAAAATTGCCCCGGAGCATTTAGAGATTTTGGTGCAGAATCCGCAAAAATTGCTTAAGGATATTAAGAATGCGGGCGCTATATTTTTAGGTCCTTATAGTCCGGTGGCTTTGGGAGATTACGTTGCCGGTCCCAGTCATGTGCTGCCTACTTCCGGCACGGCGAGATTTTTCTCCGGTTTAAATGTTACGGATTTTATGAAAAGCAGCCATGTGATTAGTTATTCTAAAAAAGCATTAGAAAAAATACGTGAGCCGCTTGAAAAGATTGCCGGGATTGAGGGTTTGCAAAAACACGTAGATTCTGTTAAAAGCAGATTTATCTAAACAATAATCGGGAAGGTTGAAAATGAAAAAAAGAACTGCTGTTATCAAAAGAAAAACTAAAGAGACGCAGATTTCCATGGAGCTATTAATCGGAGGTCAGGGTAAAAGTAAGATCGATACCGGTATCGGTATCCTGGATCATCTGTTGGAGCTGTTTAGTTTTCATGGTTTATTTGATTTAAAGATTATCGCTAAGGGCGATTTGAAAGTGGATATTCACCATACTAATGAAGATATCGGAATTGTTCTGGGAGATGCTTTTAAGAAAGCTTTAGGCAGCAAATTAGGCATAAAACGCTTTGGCTCAATCTCGGTGCCGATGGAGGATGTAGTGGCGAATGTAGTGGTGGATATCAGCGGCAGAGGGTTTTTTAACGGTATAAAATCCGGGTTTTCGAAATTGCCGAAGATTCAGAAGGATCCCTGTTATTCTTTTGATTATGCCAA
>Ga0268283_1001515_pt1 | contig 11297 bp, 4 predicted proteins | sample saktaG_13_FD_190140 | JGI IMG/M metagenome (GOLD analysis project Ga0268283, IMG submission 190140) | Saline water microbial communities from Sakinaw Lake, British Columbia, Canada - sak_2013_06_06_36m | ecosystem: Environmental > Aquatic > Non-marine Saline and Alkaline > Saline ... | reverse complement strand
CCAGAAAAGCTTTTAAACAGCTGTTATTTAAATATTTATCTTCATTAATATTATCTATAAAGCTATAATATGTTCTAACTGGATCGCAGTCTCTGCAACCATCTAATTCCCAAAAATCCAAACACAATTGAATGCTTGCTTTCAATTCTTTATCTATTCCTTTAATATTCTTGTATTCTATGAGCTTCTCCTTTTTCAATTCACTCCCCTTCAAATATATAGCAATTTCAGAGATACTATTTTTCGAATCTTGATGTTGAACAACAGGTATGTTATTTTCCTCATTTTTAGGCTTGGTTGATAGTTTATTTTCCTCTGGCTTCGGTTTGCCAATTTTCTCTTCAGAATGAATATTTCTTGTTTCTTTATGATCTGAATCAACAGTAATTGAATCTTTAAAGCGATTTATAATCTTTTTTATGGAATCAGCAATCTGGTTTAAAGTTAATGAGGAAACATCGCCTAATTTCTTGACAACATTGTCATATTCGGTTCTGTCTATGTTTTCGACTGTTTTTTTAAACTTGTCTTGTTTAGGAAAAAAATGTCGATCCGCTAATTCTTTGAATTTATGTTGGTCAATTAGATCTCTTGTTAAAATAGATTCATTAAGTAATAGTAAAATTGTGTCATCAGAATCTTCTTGGAACTGATTATTGTCGCCAAACCAGGTAATGGGATTGTACCATAAAGTGTTTCTATATGTATTCTTCTTTGGAGATTGACTCTCCCATTGAGTTTGATAACTTTGTAATTTTTTAAGGGTAAAATCTTCACCTTGAATATAATTTTTTACTTCATCCGCTGTAAGTATCACTGGAACAGATTCATTGCGCGTAAATAATTGAATGCACAAACCTATCAATGCTATAAATACAACGAAAACAACTCCTATTAAGAAAGATTTTTTGGCGAAAAAGGAATTTTTCTTTTTGTACTGTGCGATTAAAATATTATTATCATAATCCACCTCCCAATAATTGAAATAATAACCTTTATTTGGTTTTATCGCGTTTCCATATATATCACTGCCATTAATATTTTTTGAGAATGGTGGACAGAATTGTGTTTTTTTACCATGTTTACCAGCATCAATAAAATATTTTTTAGATTGCCGATATTCTTCTGTTTTTCTATCTAATTCAATCCTTAGAGGATTCTCATTATCAGCAGGGCAATATTCTCTTATGCCATAATAAATATCTAGTCCTATTTTTTTTGAAACCTCTATCCTCCATGTTTTCTCAATATCAGTATCTATAAATACTAGTTCTGCGGTTTTTTCACGGTATTTTGGTCCATCTTTTATTTTTACCTTAAAATTATTAACGACGTTTCCACTATCCTTTTCAATAGCAATTAATGTTATTACTTTTTGTTTATGTAAAAAAAGCTCAGCTTCGTCTTCACTTAAAGGAAATACTGGTTTGAACTCGGAAATCAAACTTTCATTTTCTTTCTTTGCAGAAACGAGCCAACGTTCTTTTATTTCTTCACCTTTGAAGGTTATTATATTGTTAGTTGCAGTTTTTTCTTCTGAATAATCATTATTTTTATAAGTAATAATTGCATCAGCTACAGGATCTCCATTTGTTTTTTTTACTTTTATTATAATAGCCTTTGTTTTAGGTATAGGATTGTTAAAAGCTTCATATCTTATGTAAATTTTTTTATCTTCTATTTTTAAAAATTTAGATATTTCCGACTCTGGATTCGATATTGTTCCTTTTGCTTCAATTGGCTCAAAGCAAAGGTCATCTTTTGAATATCTTATTTCTACTGGCCACTTTGCTCTGATGTAATTATTGTTTCCTCTATCTGAACGGGGTTTCCCATTTGCTGTAATAGTAAAATATTTACTAGGGCAATCAATTAAGTAATATTTCTCATTTTTTAAATCAATGTTGTTTAATTCATCTCCTGAACTGCGTAAAATATTAATTGGATCTATGGATTTCCCTTGTAAATCGTTGTCAATTAGCAGAATTTGTCTATAACTACTATACTCTTCTTGATATGGTTTGTCTAAATACTCCAGTAATTCGACATCATTTTTGTAATAAATAACTGCAGCATCTTTAGAACCAGATAGGAGTTCCTCTTCTTTTGTGGTTTTGTCTTGTTCTCTGTATTCATGTAGAATATCATCTACAAAAGACCAATCTTCTTGGATTATGAGAGTTTCACCTCTATTGATATTATTGTCAATAATATAATTATCAGAATAATACAAGGATATCTTATCAAGTAATGATTTCACATCCGCACCTTTGTTTGCTAATTCTTTATTAAAAGGTAAAAAAAGTGAAAATGCTATAGTTCCAGTAGAATAACTGCGCAGAGTGTCTCGTACGATAATGTATTTTGTAAATGCACAACCATTAGCTAAAAATGCCAATGCATAAAGAGATTTGCCAACTGCATCTTCACTACTTACATTATTTCGAATATCACTTCCTATTGATGGTGCGCTGGGTGTAGAATATAGGGTACGAAATCCGCCTTTAGTACCATTTACAACGAATTCCATAATAATTATCTATTAAAAACATCTAAAATACTTTTTTTAGTTGGAGCAATTCTATCCAAGAAAACAGTAATAATTTTACTCGCAGCATCTCGATCCAAACAGCATATTTGCTGAAAATAAACTTCACCTAATGAAAATGGTATTGCTGTTAAATTTCCAGCATTTATACTGTGCTGTTTACATCTTGATTTTAACGAATTGACAAATGCGGTAAAATTTTCATTTTTTAAATATTCACTTATTTTGGTTATTCTTTGTTCTTTTTTGTATGGCATCAAGTCACATTTGGTAATTACGAGATAGATTGCATCAGTAGTTTTGCTGAAAACATCGTTATTGTTGAAAAATGTTGCAGCTGCTTGCAAATAGTCGGCTTGAGTATAGCCATCTGGATCCAAATTATTTTCCTTTTCGTAATCAATAAAAAAGAAATGAATTTTGCGATTGGGTCCATTCAAAAAGCGATTCAATGAGTTAAACGTGTTTTTGTGTTCATCATCCAAATTATTCAATGTACCTGCATTATAATGATAAAAGCACTGGAAAATTTCCCCGCTCAATTCAATAAGCGAAACAGAACGCGGTTTTTCATTGTCCTTTTTTAGGACAAATGGGAGATATTGAGTAGTATCAACTGGACTTGAGGGAGGGAGAAAGGCAATATGATTAATAAAAATATTTTTTAACCGTGTCATATAATCGTATCCAGGTCCCTGTGCGATTTCCAAATATCCCAAATGTTCGGCTGTACTAAGAATAGCCGACAATGCGCATGTTTTTCCTGAACCAGGAATTCCCCAGAAATACACTTCTGTATACCCATCAGGAATTGAATCAGGTGTACTACCAAGCCGTAACTTAGGTGAAACGATATTATCCAACCTGTCGATAATTAACTCAGGAACACCAATATTTACCAAATCGTAGCGGCTTATTGAACCATCTTTCATATAAGTTCTCAGCATTCCTGGTGTAAATGAATTGGGGTTGCGGCGTAGTTTTTCTAGAATTTCCTGTTTTTTTGCAAAATTTTCCCTGCTTTGCTGCTCCAAATAATCTATTTGGCTCATCGCTTCCTTGATGTGTCTCCCAACAGGAAATTGTTCAATATAATTTCTACAACCTGATTCTGTATATCTTGCAAGGTTCCAGGCTGTATCATCTTCTTGATCATGCTTCGATAACAAAGTTTTAATAGCCTTGCGTTTTGTATCATCTAACAACTCTGTTTTTCTTAAATCTTCAAGAGTCAAAATACCTTTAATGATATAATTAAAATGTTGCTCGGCAGTCAAGTTTTCAACATTATCCAAGATTTGTTGTCTTTCCATTGGTCTTTTATCCCTTATATTAACTACAATAATACTTCGTCTGTTTCCTTTCGTATATAGCCACCTGATTTGCAAAAAATATCTCTAAATTGTGGCTTCTTGGTATGCCGCTTAGTAATAAACCATGAGAAAAACATTAGCAAGTATGCTAAAATTGAAAGACCAATACTAAGCGGAGTTGGTCGATTTAATGTTGTGAAATATTTTTTTACATTGTCGAAAGATAAGTGATAAGCAAAGTTTTCGGCTTGCTCCTCTTTTTCACGTACAGCAGAAAGATCAGTTAATTTATTTAACCAATCATTTGAATTTTGTTCAATCTCATTCACTACACTGACAATGCCTATTGGTCTACCACCAGCGATCTTATCTTTGGCATCTGAAAGCCATTTCGTAGCAACTTCCTTGATGCCATTTTTGTTTATACTATCAGAGTAGTTGGTGGGAAATAGATCTGCATGAATAGTAAACATTTTGTTTTCAATCTGTTTGTCGTCGCTAATGCTACTGTTTTCAAAGCCGTAATTGAGATATTCACTTGGGTTAATCGCTTTTGCAACAACAACGCTTTCCAGATGATTTTTATAAAGGGTTTCACGATTAAAAGCATAATGCTCATATTCAATGAACATATTTTCAGCTTGTGTAATGTTTGTTGAAAGTTTTCCTTGGATTTCTGTCCTCTGCTCCGAGACCACAAAAAAGTGTGGGAAAGGAGAGTAGGCTGTGAAAATGATGAAAACCGTATTCAAAAAAATCAAAATCATTTCCCATGTAAAACAAGTCTTGAACCTCCTACTGGTTCTTTTTAATAGCTTTGCACCTAATGCAGTGCCCCCTAAAAAAACAGTAATAAATGTCGCTAAAATAAAGCTTTGCCCAGTATTACCTAATGTATAAAAGTAGGTACTCAAAAAGCATATAACCCCAAATAGAAGTGCTGATAACACAGTGACCACATCTGCAATGGAAAATTTTGATAGATTCATCTTTCTAGAAATTTAAAACCAAAAATCTTGTTTTTATCGATTATCTTCAATACTCTTGAGCTCTTGGTTAATTCTATCCAATTCTTGCTGTAACCTTTCACGCTCTAGTAAAAGAGTAGTTCTTCTGCTGTTATCAGGGCTATTAGGATTACTGGGAGGTGTATTAGGCAGAGTTCCAAAATTATTTCCATCACCCAAAGTAAAAGTACAAATATGCAATGTATTATTTTCCTTTTTTATAACCCCATTATAATATTCAGATTTCCCTAAGTATTTCACTTGAATTGAGTAAGGGGTTTCGTTTATGTTTGGTTCATGCTGTTTGTAATACAAGAGGTAAACATTATAAGAGCCTGCTGGTGCTCCACCATTAGGCCAAAAAATATTTTCAATTGGATTTTTGCTATCAGGATATTTAACATTCATATCTATTTGAAGCTGACCACCGCTTGTAACCCTTTTGTTCTTGAACCATACAGTTTCTCCTTGTGGGTCAGTACAGATCAAATCCAAATCATTGTAATTATTCCACGTCAAAAGTACTTGTACATCCCCTGTGGAAGGTGTCGAAGCACAATCAATTGCTTCACCCGATTTAACTTTTTGTAAAGCTTTATCTAGTTGGATTAATTTGCCAATACTACCTTTTGTAGGTATTCCTGTACTTTGTAAAATACAAATAATTTGTTTTGTGGTAAGTGAATCATTTATACTTTTAATAAGGGCAACCGAACCTGACACAATAGGTGCCGCCATGCTTGTACCATCCATTATTTGATAATCATCAGAACCAACAGAGCTAAAAATACCAACACCGGGCGCTGCAATTGTCGAATAGGAACCATAGTTGCTGAAATTAGCTTTAGTAAATATTTGGTTGTTTTTATCAATTGCCGAAACAGTAATGAATTGTTCAGGACGTTGTAACGCATCAATTCCAGCTAAAACATTGTCATTTCCTGCTGCAACAACAATGGTAGCATTATGACTTATTGCAATTCTCATTATTTCTCGCCAAAGCCGCTCTTCCTCCTTAAAATGATTTTGTATCAAATCCTGTTGTGCACTCTCAGGTAATTGAGCAAGACTTTTAAATTGTGATCCCAAAGAGACATTAATTACATCTGCGCCTTGATACAACGCATATAAAATACCATCCAGGACCGAAGTAGTCGTCATCATCCCTTTATCATTAGCAACCTGAATTGGCATAAATTTGCAATTGGGTGCAACTCCACAAATACCTTTACCATTATTGGCAATAGCCAATGCTGTCCCTGCCACATGGGTTCCGTGGTCTATTTTCTGTGGAAAAATCTCATTTGAATGATTCCAAACATTATAGGGCTGCACGACTTTACTGCTTAATTCAGGGTGTTTCAGATTAAAGCCATTATCTACTATTGCAATAGTAATTTTTTCTGAGCCGAGTGTAATATCCCAGGCTTGAGGGGCTTTAATAGTAAAAAGATACCAGTTTTTATTATTATCCTTGAAAGCAGGATCGTCAGGAATATATGAGCCCTCAAATAACGCTTCGTCAAAGACAAAGAGTTTATATTCGGGTGCAAATTTGCCAGTAATTTCTTGCTTTAATTTTTCGCGCTCTTCCGAAGGAATTTCAATTTGCATGCGCTTTACAACGTTATCATAATATACAACCTTGTACTTCTCATCAGGATATTTAACCTTGAAATCTTTGGCTAAGTCCATAATAGATTTGTCTTCATTTTCCATTAGGATATTTATTCGATTGCCAATAATCGAAGGATTTCCAGGTATAATCTCAGGATTATCTTTTATTGGGGGCAAAACACCTTGTTGTGGTGGCAAAACATCTTTGTAAGCAGGTGGAGTTGGAACAGGAGTGTAAGGATCATGAGGGTCATAGATTCCACCTCCATGTCCAACGCGAGGATCTTTTCTTACCCAGGTGGAATCGTTAGATCCAAGAGCTAGCCCACCCCGTAAATGGTGTCCGTTGCAACTGCGTAGTAACCACCAGAATACTAACATCAATAAAAGCAATAACAGCAACCAGAGCAGCCATTTCAAACATCCTGTTCCAACAAACAATGACTTCAACCAATTCCAAAAACGGAGATACCAAGGTATTGGAGGAACCACGGGAGGAACAGCTGGTGGGAGTATTTCCTTTGGTCTGTATTGCGCTGAAAACTCTTTATTGCTTGTAACCTTATATCCTTTCGGATCTTCGTTCCAACCAGTAAATTCATAACCTTCATTTGGTTCAACCTGAGGGATCTCGGTATCAGAAAGCAACTCGTTTGGTTGTTTGGGTAAAACTGAATTGCCTTGTAAAATACCGTTGCTACCAGCATGGAAAGTTACGGTAAGTGGTAAAATTGATTCTGGTGATGTCAGGTTGCTTCCTTCCTTTTTTTTCTTTTCAACTAGGTTCTTGCAGATCTCACTGATATCTGCTCTATAATTATCCCGCACCTGCATTCCCCAAACACCCAAAACAATACTGTCATCATAACAATACAAAAATCGATCGTCAATATACTTTACAGCATCGGCAAGAAATTCTGCTTCTGTAATTTTATCCGAATTTCGGAGGGAATCAATTACGCTGTTGTAATATGCAAGTGTTTCGTATTTTATTGCTGTATATTTTTTCAAATCGTCTCCTTGCAGCTCGGATAGTATCTGTGGAGTTTCGGTATACTTTTTAGCGTGAAAAGTAATTATATTTCCATCCTGCACAGGATAGGCCAAAAAGTCCTTATATTTAGCGTCAATATATGCGTTTATGATGTTTGTTTCAGCCAATTTGTATCGGTCGAATAATGTTCTTCCATCAATACCCTGCAAGGCTTTGAAAAACTTCAGATCGGTCCTAAGTAATTCTGTTTTACCTATTACTTTAGCCATCCTGTCAATATTTAATGGTCATACATGACTCGATAATACTTCTCAATTTTTCATTTGCATTTACATCATAGTTTGGAATATCGCAAACGGATACAAAACCAACCTTTAATCGATTGTACCAAGAAAGATAATTGCGGTAACTTGGCAAAGATTTCATTTCTTCTGGCTTTGTTTGAATAATATCGCTCCAGTTCTCAATTTTATTAAACAAGTCGGTAACAGATTTTTCTATCGGATTACTATGCTGATTAAGGATCAATCCTAAGTTGTTTTTCTCGTTTGCTTGCTGTAAGTCGCGCTTTTCCGATTCATCAAGATAATCATATCCAACCGTATTTATACACTTATTAAGAAGCTCGGTACTTATATCCGCAACGATTTCATAGGGTAAGTCAGTTTTATTATGTCCATCAACATAACGTCGGATTTTTTCAGCAATCCTATTTGCGATGCCTAACTTCTTAAACAGCTTTTGAAACATACCGATAAGATCTTCCAAAGCAGATGTACCATCTGACACTAAAATCTGTTGAATTGTATGTTTGTCATTTAAAGAAATATACACAAACCAGTATTCAATAAGTGCTTCTGCCAGTTGTTGTGCATTGTTTTTAATCAGGTATGAATTCCCACGAATAAGTTCTTTTATCTCAATTTTATTAGACTCTAGTTCGAATAGAAACTGCTCCTTTTGTTCAACAGTTGTTTTTTCATAATGCGCGCACAAACGTTCGAAATAAGCTTCAACAGTATCATTTTCAAGTACTGGAACCTGAATCCTATATGTACTGTATTTGTCAGTATTTTCTATATCTCTATGTTCAATATCTTCAATCTTTTTACGATAGAGTTCCAGTACAGAACCTTCATCCAGCATCAATTCCTTCATTAATTGTCCGAAATTTTTTATGCCGTCAGCACTGAATGCCATATCCAATTTATGCTGAATTTCACCGGCAATGGATTTTGCCTTTTGTAATTCCTCATCTTTGTCGTTGCTATGGAAATATTTCTTTAGTTCAGTAAGAATAGTCTGTGAAATATCATTTAGTTCGGAACGCATTTTTACTAAGCGAGCAGGGATAATATTGTCGGCGGCAATGGTAAGTTTATCTATGATCAACTTTGTACCATCTTCATTAATACTAGCTGCGCTGTCCCATGAAAGTTCAGGGTTTTCAAAATGACGCTTGACAAAAGGGTATTCAATAAAAGACTGACGGAGTTTCGATCGAAAATCCGGATAGTTGGAGGGATTAATTTCCTCCATTTCCCTTTTATGATCTAGGAATCCTTTGAATATTTGACTTTTGGATTCAGAATAAACAAAATCTCTCAATAGAAAGATGTTCATGAATTCTTTGTCGGTATTTGTCCAATTATTAAACCATTTATATGTTTCTGAATTTAACAATTCAACTGATAATGTGCGCTCAAATCGTTGATTCCAACGATAATTTAAAGAGGATATGTTATTTAATCTGTCTTGTAACGGATTGTATTCTAAATTAATATTAAAAAAAGTTTCAATAATAAATAATGGTGGAATTTTGGAATTTCTGACAAATATTTCTCTTTTTTCTGATGTATCGCCAATAAATCTATTTATCCAATTATTCAGCATTTCTGGCATTGAGCGTTGGGCTGCTTGCTCATGTTTCGCACATAGTATAAAGATGCTAATTTTCTCACAATCCGAATATTTGTTGAACAAATAGGCGACTTTACCCCTTATCAACAATTCAGGGATAATTTCATCATTTATCTCACTTTCTGGCAAAGTTAAACGTCCTCTAGCGCCAGGGAAGTCAAGTAAATCGGTTTCTTTAAGAAATGGTTTGGTTGAAAGTAGTAATTCTGTTTGATTAAATACCAATTCGGCAGACAAAGCACATAAAAAGGATTTTGGGAATATAATTTCTTGATTAATATCCGGCAACAAAACTTGGACATCAGGTTTGTAATCAGATTCAATTTTGTTAGGTTTGGCATAAATTTCTTTGAGCCGCTTAACATCTAACAACGTTCCTTGTTTATACAAAACTGATTCTAAAGGCAAATAGACAGTATTTGAAAAATTTAGTTTTTCATATTCAGAAATCAATTTGGTAAAAATGCTTGTAAATTTTTCATTTTTATTCCATAGTGGGGCAAAAACATTTCCCCATTCATATGAATTAACTTTAGAAATAATTAAAGATATCTCATCAAAAAAGTTAGAATAAAGAATATTATTTGCTTTTGTAGAAAAATTTTCTCTGAAATAGTCCTGCATATTTAGTAGATCATCTTCATCAATGACTTTTTGTTGAGGCGGTCTTTCTTTGTAGATTTCTTTCAATGAGCTGGCGTAAGAATTAATTTGTTCTGTATGCAAGTTTAAATCATGGGATGCTTTTATATCATTATAGAAACTATCGCATAGCATCAAAACAATATCGGTAGGTGAAAGTAATATTGCCTTTATTGGAAATTTGGAATTTATTGGCTTGTAATTCACTGAAAAGCGCGAAACAAGACTAGTAGATTCATTTCCTCCACCTGGGGGGTTTATTTCTTCAATAAAATTATGAGCAATTCCACTATCATCTTTAAAACAAAAAGGGTTTCCTTCTTCAGACAACAAACTGCTTATCAAATATGATTTACCGACTTGACTTTCACCATAAATCGCAGCCGCCGGATTGCCTTCCAACGCAAACTTTTTTTTATTCAACTTCCGACGGAAATCTACCATGTTACGGTATGCATTTTTCTGTTTTTCCCCATCTAAGGAATTCTTGATCCAGGTATTGGATTTCTCAATCAATTCCAATTGTTGGAGTATATTTTGTTGCATGATAGTCTTCCTTTCTAACATTATGAATTGTTAATATTCAATGAAAAAATACCAGAATCGAGCCAGAAATTTTCAACTTCACTCATACTTTGAACCTGTAAACTGAAGAAGTTCTTATTTAGCATATTTCCATCTCTATCAGTAATCTCAGAAATGCTTAATAATTCAATATCTTCATTAAAATCGCGTTCGATTGTAACTTTAAGAGGCATCTTTTCGCGAATTTTAACTTTCTCAGATTCGACACCATCCTGAACTGCATTAACGTCAGTATCATCTTCTAACCTCCCTTTTACACGGTCTTCAAGCTTATAATCATTAAAATCAAGAGTATAGAATGGTCGTGAAGGATAGGCTGGAATATCCATTTGTCGGACACCTATTCTGAATGGTAAAAACGATACATCTATTTTTGCCCGGTTTATATCGGGAGAAATTATTGTTTCAACAAAAATAAGTTGCTCGTTGAGTTTGCCAAAGAAATTGGTTTTTGGGAGTAATTTTTCATTTAGATCCTTCAAGTTCAGACAAAAACCATTCAAACCACCATTACCTGCAATTTGTCCAATCATTGCCCCAGTAGTAATTATAGATTTAGGGTTTAGAAATTTTCCGTTTCCATCAATAAATTTATAGCGTTTGTCTTCAGGGTACCAACGCCCAACACGATAATCGTTCATCGCTTTCAAACGATTAGGTGAAATAGCATA
>Ga0268283_1001511_pt1 | contig 11317 bp, 11 predicted proteins | sample saktaG_13_FD_190140 | JGI IMG/M metagenome (GOLD analysis project Ga0268283, IMG submission 190140) | Saline water microbial communities from Sakinaw Lake, British Columbia, Canada - sak_2013_06_06_36m | ecosystem: Environmental > Aquatic > Non-marine Saline and Alkaline > Saline ... | reverse complement strand
CGGGTTGTTTGTAATAGAAGGCTTGCCATCGGTCATGGCCGGGATGTTGTAGCAGAAATGCGAGAGCCTGGAGACCCCGATGGATTCGCCTTTAGAACCCCCCGGCTTTAGCCGTGGGGAGGTTTAGAATTCCTGATCTTATACGGACAAATCAGGTGGTGTCCTACGTTGGAACTCTTTACCATGGGCATAGTATACAATTATATAAGTCCTGACACCCAAAATATCTAAACCTTTGGAGATATCACATGACAACGATGGTTAATATCGACGGTCCAGAACTGGAAAGTATCGTCGAACGTCTGGTGACCAAGAAACTCCAGGAATTGCTTTCCCAGCAATCGCCAGAAACTCAGATGGCATTGATGCTCCAGGCGCATCTGCAGGACTTTGGTGAGTTTCGTTACGAAATGCGCCTCAAGTACAAAAAAGCCGAAGACCAATTAGAGCAATTTCGTTACGAAGTACGAGACAAGTTCGAGAAAGTGGATGCTCGATTCGATCAAGTGGATGCTCGATTTAAGCAAGTGGATGATCGATTCGATCGGGTGGAAGCCCGGTTGGATCGTATCGAGAACACGATGGCAACTAAGGAAGATCTCAACATCCAGACCGCAAAAGTGATCGATGCGGTACGGCGGCTTTTCGACCAGCAAAAGAGTTAACTCAAGTTGCCACTTATGACTCAACCCAATCGTCATTCCGCTAGAGACGGGGTTGATATCGACGATCTATAACTTGAAAACATAAAACTAGGAGATGATCCATGAGTACTTTTATCGGTACGCCGGGAAATGATACGTTACTCGGTACAACAGGCGCAGGAAGCGGATTCGCCCGTACTTTTCTCAACAGAAAATAGAGGAAGAAATGATACAGTACAGTGCGTTTGACAAAAATGGATCATATACTTTTTCCGATTATTTCAAAACAAATGCTGATAGCTGGGAGATTGCCAAATTTTTCGGCTACGGTTTGCAACGCGAGGAATTAAATTTACTAACCGTACCTGTGCCGTGGCCTGAAACAGTTCATATTTTGCAAGCTGATTTACGGGAAATATCTAAGAAAGTATACATCAATAGCGAACAGGCCCGCCGCGAATTTCTGATCGCGCCGATTTTGTTTTTACTCTCGAAATCATTGGCGGATTTCCGGCTCAGTGTGGAAAAATATATCTTCGCTAGCGACCAACTTAAAGGATCGTTGGACTACTACCTGAGTGGACAGCAAAGCATGGTGGTTATCGAAGCAAAAAATTCAGACATTGTTAGTGGTATGAAACAATTGGTCGCAGAATTAATTGCCCTGGACAAGCTAGAAGAACCGGAACAAATGGTTTTACACGGTGCGGTATCTATCGGTGATGACTGGCGTTTCGCCCGTCTCAATCGGGCAGATAAGAAAATTATCGAAGATATTAAACTTTACCGCGTTCCAGAAGAAATTGAAATTTTGTTTGGCGTTTTATTTGGATTGCTGGGAAAGGAGTAGCCCACGTAGAATGCGGTGAGCCCGGTAGGGTGGGCAAACGGCTTTATCGCTTGTACACGCAGAACCCATGAGATTTGATCGCACCTTGATTGGAATTGACTGCTTTTTTGGGAATCAGAGACGGTTTTTCGTTGGACTGTGGGTTTTCTTTGCTGTCCACGTGGGCACTGCGTGCCCACCCTACCTAGCTACCAGCGGAGAATGCCGCGAATGATGCAGTTCGCTTCGCTTACCGCATCTTACGCGTGTTCATTCGTTATCGTTTAGCACAATCTCGAGCAATTCAACGTCCGGTGCACGGTCCGCATGATACAAAAGGATTATTAGTCCTATTGTACCTGCAAGCAAATAAATCGGTCCAAATAGCCAAAATAATACAGGCCACGATAGATAGTAGGTACGCATCCCAAGACTGTAATAACGTCCACCACGGTTGAGCAGTTCCGCTACAAAATCGGGAGGGAATGTATATTTACTGTTAGAGGAATTGATCAGGAACCCAACGTGATTGTACATACGTACCGCCAGGGAGAACCAAAAGAATGTCAGCAAGAGTTCTACCAATAAAACGAGTAGTTTAATTGTATCAATATCACCATCGGTAAGGCGGCGACGAAGAGTGTCAAAAACCGCGATGGGTTCCTTACTCTCTGTATGCAGGAGATTTAGTACACCTAAAACCAGAAGAATGGCGGTGGATGCAAAAAATGTAGCTGACATTGTCGAATTGCGTAGTGTTTGCACAGCAAGAATATCCTTACCAGGCCCTCCACTCATAATATTGTCAACCCATGCCTCACGTGCTTTTATATTTACGGTTTTTATGGAGCAAAATGGATTGTTGCGCACGAGCAATAATCGATACAAATGGTATAAAGCGATGATAGTAATGCTTGTGATAAAAGAAACGGTATCGGTAATCATGCAGTGAAGTCCTTTACATGTTCAATTCGAAATTAGCTCGCTCAGGATGCGGTGAGCGAAGCGAACCGCAGCACTCTCGCTGGTAATGATAATTCTTGGACAGTCCAGATTGTCCCCCAGAAGATGGTTTCCACAGTCTTGCGCTAGATGCAGATGAAGAAGGCGGGAATCTAAAATATTCCCCCTTTAATAGGTCGTCATTACGCAGAGGTTTCATCATGGAGCGAACAACACGAATGATGTAGTTCGCTTCGCTCACTGCATCCCACTCGTGCTCCAGCCTTCACTTCCATGTGATTGGATTCCGCCAATTTCTGGCGGAATGGCGGATAGGAAACAAAATGACAGGTAATCAATTGACCAAGTGTGTCCTGAGTTTAACTGTCCATTTCCAAACGAAGTTCAACGTAGGCTTCTTCTCGCAGTCGACGTAGCCACGCCTCCAATTCCTCTTCTGTCTTACGTGTGCGAATTGCCTCCATGGCTTTGGCACGTAGGCTGTCGTGGGTATTATTGCTCTGTTGACGGCGTTCCTGGACTTGGACGATATGCCAGCCAAAGGGAGTCTTAAAGGGTTCGGAAATGGCATTGAGAGCAAGACTGTTCATCATTTGTTCGAATTCTGGTACTAGATCTCCCTGATTGACCCAGCCTAACGATCCTTGATTGGTAGCGGTAGCACTGTCTTCAGAACTGGCCCGTGCCAATTCGCCAAAGTCATCTCCGCCTTGGATGCGCTGGCGTAATTGGATAAGACGCGTGCGAGCTTCGTCGTCAGTTGTATTTTCTCCTGTGTGAATAAGAATGTGTCGTGCACGGGTCTGAGTTACGGTTCCTTCCTCTTGACCGCGATAATCCAAAAGCTTGACAAGGTGAATACCCGCCGGACTACGTAAGGGACCAGAGAGATCTCCTTTCTTCATTCCAGATACGATGCCAGCAAATAGGGAAGGGATCTGACCCATTCGCCGCCAACCCAGATCACCACCTTCCAGGGCATCTCGGCCATCTGATTGGGTCATCGCAAGGGTGCGGAAATCTTCGCCTGTACGCAGGCGCGTTAGCAATGTCTCGGCTTTTTCTCGGGCACTTTGAATACGTTCCGGACTAACCCCCTCCGGGAGGGCAATGAGGATCTGCGCGAGCTTCCATTCCCCATCGCTTTTCGTATTCTCGGTCTCCTGAGAATGGACGCTGGCCAGAAAGTCGTCCACCTCTTGATCAGTAACCGTAACATGATTGGCTACTTCCCGTTGGTGCAATCGACCGATGATCAATTGATCGCGAATGTCGCTACGAAAATGTTCAAAGTTATAGCCATCTTTTTCCAGAACAGTACGGAATTCAGCAGGGGAGACATGATTACGTTCAGCAATATTGCGAATGGCTGAGGCCAACGTCTCATCGTCTATCTGGATGCCGCTACGTACAGCAATTTGGAGCTGAAGGTGTTGGACAATGAGGCGCTCCAGAATTTGTCGTTCGATAATCGCAGCAGAAGGAAGCTCCGCGCCTTTTTGCTTGAGCTGGGCAGTGATAGTGTGAATTGCCTCGTCCAATTCTGTGCGGACAATGACGTCATCATCTACGATAGCGACAATATGATTTATATTCTCGACACCAGAGACCGAGTGGCTGAGTAATGCGATCATCATCGCAAACACAGTAATAAAATTTCTCATCAGAGTCTCCGAGATAACTCACGGCTTTTGCCGGGCAGGGATAAAAGGAGACGATTTTTTTAACCGTCTGTAGAAACGCAGATCTTTCCCGACTAGCCCGTAAGGGATGGAATAGAAGCCTAATGCGTAGGTATATAACCGAAGATGCTGCTCGTCAGTAGAGGATCAAGTTTTTCACCAATATTGGCCAATCCTTTGAGTTCGAGTTGGAGCATAACGTCGCTTTTAGGTGCCTCACCCGGTAGATTAACATAGCGGCGTCCGACAACCTGTAATGCCCAACAACAAGTGTCGTAGCGCACTCCGGCGAAAGATTCAAGAGTCTGGTCGTCCCTCAAAGAATAATTCCAACGTGCCACCGCCCGCCATTGGTGACCCATCGGCCATACTGCGGAGATATCGGTCTGTTCCAGAAGATCGCGGCGATTGCGGAAGGAGAAGTTGACGATACGATCTCGATCCGATTGATAGCGCAGACGCAGGGTACGTTTTTCTGGCTGGCCTTGCTGTTGATTCCATTGAACAGTACTGCTCCCCATCCAATGTTCTCCCAAACGCGCCCCGACCTCAGCCACCACATCGGAACGACCCGTAGCTCCACCTCCATTGGCAATGGTGCTGGTCGTTCCATAGTCGAGCGTGACCAATCGGTCTCGAAAATAGAGAATCTGGCCGAGACTGCCATAGAGGAGTTGTGTCCCAGTGGTACTTTCCAGAAAACGACTGGTTACCCCCATCGCGAGCTGATTGGCATCTCCCATTCGATCTGGGCCACTGAAACGATTTTCCCGAAAAAGTTGACCAAAGCTAAAATCTAGAAGAGTGGTATCAAAAATGGGTAAGTCACTTTGGTTCTTGTATGGGACGTTGAGATAATAAAAGCGGGGCTCTAATGTTTGGATAAGGTTTCGGCCACCGAAGGTAAAGTTACGTTCCAAAAACAATCCAGCATCTGCAGAGAAGATGGGTAGCGTTAGGCCCGGACTTGGTGGCAACCCCAACCCGGTATCCGTCAAGGTGTAATTAACATGGTGGAGTGTTAAACGGGGCGTGAAAAAGCCCCACAGACCAGTAATTGGATAGGTGATTGAGGGCTGTAACCATAGACGAGTTCCGTTATAATTCTGATTAAGGACATTGCCACCAACCATAGCACCTCGGTAAAAATTACTGACTTCACCAATAGCTGTATATTGCTCCCGTCCTGGTTGATCCGGAGAATTAAAGGCGATTTGGAGTTGAGGTAGACGCTCGAATGGTCGACTATCGTCAAGAGTTTGAAAACCCTGCATACGCCCTAAAGCAGACCAATTACCCCCCGTGTAGGTAATATCGGCTCGGCGTTCTAAGTAACTGAGGCTAGTAAGAGTCAGAGTATTACCCAGATCATGGAAATAATTATTATCGGAGACGGCACCAAAAACGATGTCAGTATGGGTACGTGGAGAGATATCTCCAATGTGGTGTAGAGACAACAGACTACGTTCTTTCCCATAGACTTGGTCACCAGGTAGATATTCGAGATCGACCTGACCAGCGCCACGAGGAGTGAGGTAACGAAATTCGGTGTCGAATTGAATCCCACGTCGGGTAAGGAAGCGGGTGGTAAAGGTAGCATCGCGATTTGGTGCAATATTCCAGTAATAGGGGATACGCAAGTCCAGCCCAGAACGCGAAGAGGTACCAATGGAGGGAATCAAAAAACCAGATTCCCTCTTGCCGGAGAGCGGAAAGGAGATATAAGGGGTGTAAAATAACGGTACACCCTTAAAATATGCAGTAACGTGGCTGCCTGTTCCACGGCTGCGGCTCTGATCTAAGTCTAGCGTCCGCGCTCGTAGTATCCAATCCTCCTGGTCTTTCGGGCAAGTGGAATAGGTCGCATTGGTATAGTGGCTATGGGTGCGATCGTCTATTCGAACCGTTGATGCCGTACCATGGGCATGACGCACGGGAAGGTAATAATAGGCATCTGTGATAATTCCTCGATCATATTCCAGGTCGAGTAATCCTTCTTCCGCTTCCAAGACGAGTCCGCTACGACGGTAACGTAGACCGTATTGTGCCTGTACTGTATCTAAGCCTAGATCGTAGAGTAACCAGGGAGTCTCCAGTAATTCGCCTGGGTGTGCCAACCGTACATGTCCCCATAAAATAGCCGTATCTTGCTCGTAGGTCGTGGCATGATCAGAATGGATATCAATGGGAGCTGAGCGATCCAGTGGTTGATCTGCTATTGAAGGTGGATGCCGGATAGCCGTGTCAGAACAAAAAGACCAATCGATGGTATTTTTGCGACGCGAAGTGGCAGCTGCAAGGGGAAAAGGTACGGACGGTGCCGTTGCCGCAGTAGCCGGAAGTGCTGCAGAAAATGTATGAGGAAATGGATTATCTTGACGGGCATTGTCACCTGTTGTGTCCAATTCCTGGGGAAGGCTGTCAGATGCTTCTGGCAGTGGTGATACCTCCTCCTGCATTATGATTTCGCTACCGCAATGCGACGAATCCTTTCCGAGTTCTGAGTCGTAGGCCACGGGCACAGATTCCTCTGCTGCACCCAAGACGGTGAAAAGGCTGACAAAAATAGTTGCGGAAAAACGGGAGAGGGACAAGGTACGATTATCCTAATTCCAATATTGCGTCCATTTCCACCGTAGCCCCTCGGGGCAAGGTGGTTACGCCGACAACAGCGCGAGCGGGGTAGGGGGGGTAAAAGTATTCCGCCATTATTTCGTTCACTACCAGAAAGTTTGTCAGATCGGTGAGATAAACATTGAGTTTGACAGTATCAGCCAAGGATCCCCCCGCAGCCAAAGCAACCGCTTGGAGATTTTCGAAGACGCGGTGGGTTTGATCGCGGAAATCGCCAGAGATCAGTGCCATCGTAGTGGGGTGAAGTGGAATCTGACCAGCCAGATAGACCGTATTACCAGCTTTAATTGCCTGGGAGTAGGTTCCGATGGCCTGGGGGGCGTGTTCAGTACTGATGGATTGGTGGGACATGGAGATTGTCGTTGTTTTGTTTGGTGGTATTTGCTTGGTATTTTTACCAAAATTCCCATCGATTCGGCGGCTATGGGGTTTCAGACGAAACGTCCACAGTAGAATGTGTAATTGGCGCGGACAACAAATAGAAAGTTATTAAACATTTCCCGCAGTAATAAATGCGCGATTGGTTTCTCTGATTTCTCGCGGATGATGTTTCGTCTTACGGATGCGGTAGCCCATGCGGATGAGAATATTATCCATGGTGCTGAGGGATGGTAGACATTCTTCAGACACCAGTTTGTTCAGTCTATTTAATACCTTTTTGGAAGTCAAGCGAGTATGAGAGGCACTCGGCCGGAGATCTGAGGTAGATTGAAGGTGCACTTCGATCAATTCACGTAGTTTGTTGGCGGCCTCCGGGTAGCGTTCCTCCCAAACTTTGCTTCCACAAAAAGCGGGTTGTGCTCCAACGCAGACTACTCCTGAATTGCGTTCAGCCAGTCCTATTCTTATGGTGCGACGTCCCCAACCGAATATCTTTTCGGCTTTTCTAGCGCTACCATGACAATATTCCACGGTCATTTCTGCCTGGAAGGAACGACGATGTGCACCGTACATATTCTTTGCCGTGGAGCGTAGATTGTCAATTTGTTCATTGGTCAGCAAAGGTTTCTGTAGTTTCATAACAATACCTCTCTGGCAAGGGCCTCCATTTCCTGTGCAGCCCGCGAACGAGGTTCCCACTCTATGACGCCTAATCCTTCGGTAAGGCTGCGACGAAAGGTAACGCGATTTCCTATTTGTATTTTAGCAATCGGCAGTCCGATTTGTCGCAATGCTTCTTCAGTTTCTTGCGTCTCGCGGACCTGGGTATTGGTGTCGGCCCGGTTGATCACTGCAATTACCTTCAGAGAAGGTTTTTCGGCACGTGCAGCGTTGACCAGTTCCATCACGTTATGCAACGCCCACACATCTGCCTGACCAGGCAATAGAGGTATAAGAAGGCGGTCAGCTTCTTTAAGAGCGGCACGGAAGGATTCACGATCCCCTGCGGCAATATCTACCACGATATTCTCGAAAATATTCTCGACATTGCTAAGCTCCTCTCCCAGGCGTCGCTCCTCCGCTACTAGGCTATAGATCATGGGCTGATGACCTTCCTCCCGACGCAGGGTGATAAAGTCGGAAGTGGTGTGCTGCGGATCAGCGTCCACCAATAGAGTGCGTCGCTGTTGATAAGCTGACCATACCGCCAGATTGAAGGCGATAGTACTTTTTCCCGTTCCACCTTTAAGATTTCCTACCAGAATGATCATGAGCTTCTTGGTCTCCTTGTTTTGATGAAATCAGGCAGACTTTTCACTGCGTTCAGATCTCTCGCCCCGCTTGAATTCGGAGTTGGCAATAGCGAGTACGCTGACCACGATCACCAATGTAATAAGGTGCAATCTCTTCCATCCGCGTGGGCGAGATCGCAAAAGGCAGGGTGTAATCAGGGGCGCAAACGGAATCAAGCTGTAGAGACAGGTAATTGTCCATCGATAGCGGTTTCCCTGGTAGCCGTCCCAAGATCTGTGCTTGCATTTGCGAAAGTGCTGGGTTGAGTGGAATGATGAGGCGCTGTAACTGGAGTAATTTGCCAGTGTAATCAACCAATTGACGAATATTGTAAACCTTGGGTCCGCACAGGTCATAACGGTTGCCATGACTTGTTGGGTCATTGAGCGCAGCGGCAAAAGCGGCCACCACATCCCCCACGTATATTGGTGCTAAGCGAGACTCGCTACAAGCAAGCGGTATCACGGGTGATATGCGCAACAGAAAGGCAAAGCGATTCAAAAAGTTGTCATTCTGGCCAAAGATGACCGAAGGCCTAAAACTGGTGACGGCGAGATCCGCCCCTGCGGCGGCGTGTACTAGATTCTCGCCTTCCCCCTTAGTCTGCAGGTAATGGCTCACGGCCAGAGGGTGACCAGCCTTAAGGGCACTCATGTGAAGCAGCCGCCCCACGCCCGCAGCCTTACAGGCTGCGACCACCGTACGTGGAAGGTCTACATGGGCACGGCGAAAACCTGTGCCATCAGATCCGCGTTCATTGAGGATACCCACTAGGTTTATGACTGCATCAGTCCCTGCGAGTTGGTCACGCAACTGTGCTTCGTTGTGAACGTCTGCCTCCAACAGCTCCACCTCCCTGGATTCGAGGTTGCGATGACGTTCGGGATGACGGCTAAGTACTCGTATCTGGTAACCGTGCTGAGATAGGGATAGGACCAAACGCTGACCCACGAAGCCGGTACCACCCAGGATGCATACCTTTTTGACCTTCATCAAAGTCTCCGAAAGATCCCCGGCCTTAGCCTTGGGAACGAAAGGGAACGATTTTTTAACCGAGCGTTAAAAATGCCAGTCTTTTCCGGCCGTCAGGCCATTTCAGCCGTTTCGCCAAAGGTTGGCGGAATGACGCTACCGAGGAATCAAAAGTTATAGCGGGGCAAAGAATAGCACGCTTTCCTTCCCCACCTCAGTTGGGAGGATAATGTGACATTGTCAAGGTAACTACATCAGCGAGTTGGCCTGCGATTTCCTCTACCTGGGCGGCATCCGTACCTTCCACCATGACTCGAACCAACGGTTCGGTACCGGAGGGACGCAGTAGGACGCGTCCCTTACCGGCCAAGGCAGCCTCTGCTTCGGCTATTGCGCTTTTTACCTGGGGTAGGGAGGTAACATCCATAGGTCGGGTAAGGGGAACATTGATCATACGTTGGGGATATTTGTGCATCCCCTGTTTAAGTTCGTGAAGAGAATGGCCTGAGTGGACCATGGCCGCAAGAATCTGGAGCGCCGCGATGATGCCATCCCCAGTAGTGGTGCGATCCAGGCAGATGATATGACCGGACGATTCACCTCCTAGGATCCATCCCCCCTGTTGCAACATCTCCAGAACGTGGCGGTCGCCCACAGCGGCACGTTTGAGGGTCAAGCCAATCTCGGCCAAGGCGTGCTCCAATCCTAAGTTGCTCATCACGGTACCTACCACGGTCCCGCGCAGGTCCTCCTGGTTACGACGCTGCCGCGCCATGATGTAGAGCAGTTCGTCGCCATCCAGTAGCTCACCTTTATCATCAACCATGATGACTCTATCACCATCCCCATCCAGGGCGATACCCACGTCCGCCTTATGGTCTCGCACCAGTTGTTGGAGGTGTTCGGGGTGATTAGATCCACAATCGGCGTTGATATTGAGGCCGTCGGGGTGGATTCCGGTGGTAATTATGCGGGCACCTAGTTCCTGAAAGACACTGGGGGCAATCCGGTAGGTAGCACCGTTGGCGCAGTCCACCACCAGCTTTAGGCCGTTAAGTTCAATGTTGTTCGGAATCGTGGACTTACAAAACTCGATGTAACGTCCAGCGGCGTCTAGGATACGTTCAGCCTTACCCAGATCTGCCGAATCCACGGTTTCCATGGGATCGTCCAGAGCAGCCTCGATAGCACACTCTGTCTCGTTGGGCAGTTTCGTTCCCTGGGCTGAGAAAAACTTTATCCCATTATCATAATATGGATTATGGGAGGCGCTGATGACGATCCCTGCCCGTGCGTGGAAGGTGCGGGTCAGGTAGGCGATGGCTGGAGTTGGCATCGGCCCAAGCAAGCGGATATCGACTCCGGCGGCAGAGAGTCCCGCCTGCAAAGCAGACTCGAACATATAGCCAGAGATGCGGGTGTCCTTGCCGATGAGGATGTTGCTAGCATGCCCTTTGACTAATACTCGACCTGCTGCCCAACCAAGCTTGAGGACGAATTCAGCAGTGATGGGAGGTTGACCGACCCTACCGCGGATGCCATCGGTACCAAAGTACTTTTTCTTCACCAAAGTCTCCGAGAAGCCCCTGGCTTTAGCCATGGGGAGGTACGAAAAAAACATGCTGGAGAAAAATTATTTGATGATTTCCTTATTTATGTCAACAAAAAGACCGCAGGAATCCAGAAGCTTTAGCCATAAAGAGGAAGGCGGGGATTTTCATTAGCTTTTTTCTCTTGTTACAATCCCTGTGTTTTGTGCCACAAATCCCTAGAGTAAAGGTGGTTGTTCAGTTTTACTGATAGAAGGATCAGGGTATTTCGGTCAACTACCCCGCCCTAAAGGGCGAGGCTTGTGAAAACAAGTCTTGAAGTTGACCAGCTCCGTCGTTTTGTTTTGCGACGAGACCTTATCGTGGAAT
>Ga0268283_1001507_pt1 | contig 11333 bp, 13 predicted proteins | sample saktaG_13_FD_190140 | JGI IMG/M metagenome (GOLD analysis project Ga0268283, IMG submission 190140) | Saline water microbial communities from Sakinaw Lake, British Columbia, Canada - sak_2013_06_06_36m | ecosystem: Environmental > Aquatic > Non-marine Saline and Alkaline > Saline ... | reverse complement strand
ATCGCCCCGGCGGATTTGGCCTTGACCATGATGAAACGCACCATGCCGGGAAATTGATTGCCGAACAATTGCCGTTGGGCGGTGGTCACCGGCACCAACACCGTATCGTCCTGATCGCGCCCGTCCAAGCTTTGGCCCTTCTGCGCCAATACGCCCAGCACTTGGAACGGGCTGTTTTTGATGCGCACCGTCTTGCCGACCGGGTCTTCTTCGCCGAACAATTGGCGCATGACGGTCTGACCTATCAGCAACACCCGTGTCCCGGCGCGCACGTCACTATCGGTGAATGGCAAACCTTTCACCACCTCCCAGTCGCGCACTTCCAAAATTGCCGGCGTAGTGCCGGCGACCGTCGTACTCCAATTGTTCGACCCATACATCATTTGCGCCGTGTTGGGCAGCACCGGGGCCGCCGCCGCTATGTCAGGCAATTCGCCGATCACTTGCATGTCGCCCAAGGTCAGCGTCGGCACGCCGCCGAAGCCCGAACGCAAACCGCCGGCGGTTGCGGAACCGGACAACACAATGAACAAATTGCTGCCCATGGACGCAATGGCTTCGTTCACCATCATCTGTGCGCCTTGACCGACGGCCAGCATCAAAATGACCGCACCTACGCCTATCACCATGCCGAGCATGGTCAGGAACGTGCGCAAACCATTGGAGCGCATGGCTTGCCAGCCTTCGCCGACGAGGGGGGCGAGTTTCATGAATTGATGGACAAGTTAGACGCTTTTTTCAAGGCGGGATGGGCAGGCATGGTGGGTTCCTTAAGATGGTGGGCGCACAGGGATTATACGCATCACATGCAAGCGTTTCACCCTCTATTTTTGAATCGTCCATGCATGGATAAGGGCGTTCATGAGGTTTCCCTAGACCGCTCCATCCAACCGCGCCTAAAACAGGCATCAAGCCTCATGGACAGTCTGAGCGATGCCCAATAGCGGGAATTTATTGCCAATTGCCGATTTTTCTTATAATTTAATGGGCGGGGAAAGTCAAACCAATTTGGTCGAGACCCATCCCACCGACAAACGACACCAGCCTAATATGACTCCCGAACAATTTGAATCTTACGCCCGTGAGGGTTACAACCGCATCCCCATCGCCCGGCAAGTGCTTGCCGACTTGGATACGCCTTTAAGCGCCTACCTCAAACTGGCCGACGCGCCCTACACTTATTTATTTGAATCGGTGCATGGTGGCGAGAAATGGGGCCGGTATTCCATCATCGGCTTGCCGTGCCGCGCCGTGGTCAAGGTCCATGGACAAATCATCACCCTTGAGCAAGACGGGCAGATAGAAAAAACCCTGACGGTGGAAAATCCGCTTGCCTGGATCGAAGATTTTTCCGGGCAATTCAAAACCCCGGAAATCGCCGGATTTCCACGCTTCACCGGCGGCTTGGTCGGCTATTTTGGCTATGAAACCATGGCCTATATCGAGCCGCGCCTGAAAACCGACAAGCCCGACCCCATCGGCAACCCGGATATACTCCTGATGGTTTCGGAAGACGTGCTGGTGTTCGACAACCTCAGCGGCAAACTGCTGATTGTCACCCACGCCAACCCCGCCGAAACTGATGCCCACACTAAGGCCGAAGCCAAGTTGGATAAATTTGTGGAGATGCTCCGCAACAAAAGCCTGCCGCCACGGGAAGCACAAACGCCAACCCAGGTTGACGAGGCCGATTTCGTCTCAGGCTTCACCCAAGAAGGTTTCGAGAACGCGGTACGTCGGGTCAAAGACTACATCGTCGAGGGCGACACCATGCAAGTGGTGCTGTCGCAGCGGTTGTCGATTCCTTACGCCGCCGCGCCGATGGATTTGTACCGTGCTTTGCGTTGCCTGAACCCATCGCCGTACATGTACAATCTCAACTTGGGCGACTTCCATATCGTCGGCTCATCGCCGGAAATCCTAGTGCGCTTGGAAGACGGGACTGTGACCGTCCGCCCCATCGCCGGCACCCGCAAGCGCGGCAAGACGGCGGAAGAAGATTTGGCATTGGAGCAAGACCTGTTGGCGGACCCCAAGGAACTCGCCGAGCATTTGATGCTGATAGACCTAGGCCGCAACGATGCGGGCCGCGTCGCGGAAACCGGCACGGTGCGTGTGACCGATCAAATGATCGTCGAACGCTACTCCCATGTCATGCACATCGTCTCCAATGTCAACGCCAAGTTGAAAGCGGGCTTGAACGCCTTTGACGTGCTGGCGGCGACTTTTCCGGCGGGTACGGTCAGCGGTGCGCCAAAGATTCGCGCCATGGAAATTATCGCCGAATTGGAACCGGTCAAGCGTGGCGTGTATTCCGGCGCGGTGGGTTATATCGGCTGGTCGGGGAATTTGGACACCGCGATTGCGATCCGCACCGCCGTCATCAAAGATGGCACACTGCACATTCAAGCCGGGGCGGGCATCGTCCACGACTCCATCCCGTTGAACGAATGGGAGGAAACCATGAACAAAGGCCGCGCCGTGTTCCGTGCCGTCGCGATGGCAGAAGCCGGACTTGAAAAAGGAGAAAGCCTGTGAGCACCCGTCTGTTGATGATCGACAATTACGATTCCTTCACCTACAACCTGGTGCAATATTTTGCCGAACTGGGCGCGGAGGTGGAAGTCGTGCGCAACGACCAAATCCCGGTTGAAGAAATCGAGAAGATTAACCCCGACAAGATCGTCATCTCGCCTGGCCCTTGCACTCCGAAAGAAGCCGGCATCTCGGTGGCAACCATCCTGCGCTATCAAGGCCGTTACCCGATACTTGGGGTTTGCCTAGGCCATCAAGGCATAGGCCACGCCTTCGGCGGCAATATCATCCATGCCAAATCCATCATGCATGGCAAAACTTCGATGGTGCATCATCACGACCTTGGAGTGTTTCATGGCCTAAAAAACCCCCTGCAAGCCACACGCTATCATTCCTTGGTCATCGAACAATCCAGCCTGCCGGATTGTTTGGAGATTACTGCTTGGACTCAGGGTGAAAAAGGCGGGGTGGATGAAATCATGGGTGTCCGCCATAAGACTTTGGATATTGAAGGGGTGCAATTCCACCCCGAATCCATTTTGACGGAACAGGGGCATGAGTTATTGACGAATTTTTTGAGGCGGTAGTTGTTCACCAAATCCGCTATGTTTAAACCAATGAACAGCCGTTCCCCCCTTTGGAAAAGGGGGGTTAGGGGGGATTTGAAATACTTGACCCTGCATCGGTCTTGAAGAAATCCCCCTCAGTCCCCCTTTTCCAAAGGGGGAAGTGGTAAGGCCGCCTACACTGGTGTTCTGCGTAACATCAGGAGGTAATTAGGTAGGCCGGAATAAGTCCACGCAAGCGGGCGTTTCCGGAATGACAAATGAAAACCAACGAATTAATACCGACATTGTGAGAACAAAACCATGAGTGCCCTATTGCATGACCGGGATTTTTATACCTGGACTCACCAGCAAGCCGATTTGCTGCGCGAGGGTCGATTCAATGAACTGGATTCCGACCATTTGATTGAGGAACTTGAAAGCATGGGGGCAAGAGAACGTAGGGAATTAGGTAACCGATTGGCTGTGTTGCTGGCCCATCTATTGAAGTGGCAATGCCAACCCGAGCGACGCGGCAATAGCTGGCGGCGCACGATCAAAATTCAGCGGATTGATATTAAAGATTTGCTGGCCGACAACCCCGGCTTGAAAAGCGAACTGGACAGGATATTCTCCAAGGCATACCAAAAAGCACGGGTGCTGGCGGCGGATGAAACCCAGTTTGATGAAGCGGCTTTTCCATCTGAGTCGCCTTTTGCTTTTCAGGAGGTTTTGAATTTGGAGTTTTTGCCGTAAATATAATTTTTGAATCTATGCTACAAAACAAAGAGGATGATCTGACGATGAAATGCGGACAAGCTACAGTCGCACAATGGGGACAAAGTGCAGCCCTGCGCATACCATCGGATGTGCTTCATACTTCAGGTTTGCAGATCGGTCAACAAGTTGAATTTGAATCTACGGATACCGGGGTAATTATTGTCCGCCCTATTCGCCAGCGGCCTAAGTTAGATGAATTACTGGATAAAATTACCCCTAATAACTTACCTGAAATGACTGATATTGAATGGGGACAGCCCAAAGGCAGTGAAGAATGGTAGGCACTGTAAATCCACCGAAAAGAGGTGATGTGGTATGGCTCGATTTTGACCCGCAAACCGGCAGCGACAAACCAGCCAAAAGCATTCTCACGCAACGACGCAAAGGCGCAACGTAAAATGCTAAATGAACTGCTTTCAAGATTTTGACGAAAATTTGAGGCCCGTTTGATAAAATTCGCTTAAGTTCATAGAGGTAATACCCCCCATGAATACCAATGTCATACTTGAGGATAGTTTGCTAGAAGAAGCGATGCTATTAAGCCACGCAAAAAACGAGCATGAAGATATTAATCTAGCCTTGCGCGAATTCGTATCCCGCCACAGACCTAAAAATATCCTCGATTTGGTGGGGCAAGATTTGATAGACCCGGAATATGATGTTCGTGCAATAAGGGCAGGGATCAACCATCATACCTAAATAATACAGGTGTAAACCTATGGCTACTTTGAGTTTTTCGATTCCCGATGAAGTAAGCGAAGCGTTTAAACGGGCTTTCGTGGATATAGATCAAAATACGCTGATCGCTAATTTAATGCGCAAGGCAGTGGCGGAAGCCAAACAAGAGTCAATACGGAAAGATGCTTTCCGGCTGCTGACTGAGCGCCGGACATTGCGGCCTAAACTGAGTTCGGAAGAAATACTAGAGGCTAGGACAGAAATTCGCCAATGACTTTCGTGATTGATGCAAGCCAAAGTTAGAGCCATTTATTCTGGAATTGCGCGAATTGCTAGGCATACCTGTAGATGTGTTGACTCCCAAAGCCTTGCCTGAGCGTTTTAGAGAACAGGTACTTGCGGCGGCGATTGTGGTATAAGTAAAGTGTTTTCGAGAACAGTGTAACCTATTGATATCCTCGACGTTTTATATAAATATGAGAAACCCGTCATACCGGCATGGATGCCGGTATCCAGTGCCATGGACGGTAACATGCCGCTTGAACCAGTGCTTGAATCAGGCACTTACAGCGTTTTCTATGTCTATTAGTTACTTATTTATTTACGCCCATGTCGGCAAAGGATTGCCGACCTACTGCGTAACAAGGACTGTAGGGCGGCAACCCTTTGCCGCCAACGATTTCAAAACTTAAACAACGTAATCAATTGGAATTAAAAACGCTGTAACAGTTCGTAGATTCACTTCCCTGTGACTGGATTCCGGCATTCCCTGCCGGAATGACGGCGTTTTTATCGTTAAAGATTTATTTATCCTCAAGAGTATCCCATGTCCGAACTCGCCCTGCGCCTGATTGAAGAAAACAAGAAAACCCGTGCCACTTTTTTGGACTTGGGGAATTGCGGTTTGAACGAAGTGCCGGAGGAAATTGGGGAGTTGGTTTTCGCTCGTTCCCAATCTCCAGATTGGGAATGCGAAGTTGGAAACTCCCGCTTCCTGTGCTTTTCAGGCTCATGAAGTTTGAGTTTCTGAGACCGGGTTACCAAGCTGGAGCTTGGGAACCAGCTTAATATTTCTCTAACATGCAACTAAAAAGGTAACCAAATATGTATCCTCCAAAGTTTAATCTACGCCATTTTATGCAACACCTTGCACCCGGAGGATATTATTTATTTCAAATCTCTTTTTTGGTGTTATTTATTTTATGGATAATTGATCCTGAAAATTTTGCTAGTAGCATAATCAAGCTAAACAAAGTTAATTCTACAGCACTTTTCTTTGGTTTTCTGATTATCGGTGTTATTTGTTATTTTATTGGCGTAGTCCTTCGCCTACCTTCTGTAAATGAGGTGGATAGAATCTCGGGGAAAAGTCGACTTCCAAAAAAGTGTAAGAAGATTAAAAAAGAGAAATCCATAACATGTGAACAAGTCATAGATAGCACACTTTATGAAAAGCAAAACAATCATTGCAGCTTGCAAGGAGAGTCTGAAAATTATGATTCTGGTGTCAAATCCAGAAAGTGGTATAGGGAGCAAGCTGCCGAACTTCTCGTAAATCTGGCTGGTGAAAACTTCCAAAAAATTAGGGATGGGGATTTTTCATTACAAGAATCAATAGAATCAAAGTTTATACTGAGTGGGCTATGGGCTGCGGACAAGTTTCCCTATCCACTTTGGATAACATACACAACCTACCTTAGGGCTGGCCCTGATCGGCACAAAGAATTCGGAGAAAGTTTATGGCCAGTCATTTTGGAAACCATGTGCAATGATCCAAAAGCTGACTTTTATACTACTGTACCTTTCAACCGCTGTAAGCTATTTATCTTGGAAAACTCAGAACACTTAGCCAGTGAGGTTTATGACCGCGAAGCCATAGTACGCATGATGGCGGGTTTTTATTATGGGCTTGACAAGGGAAAGGTAATATCAAAATGGATATTCATATCAACTTTTTTGTTTTATGTTATATATAAATTACACATATTAGAGGTCGATTGGGTTTCTCGTATTTTATCCTACTTAAATTGGCATCCCCCTTTTGAAGGCTTTTTTCATATTATGTTTATATCAGCAGTAATGTTTTTGTTCAATATGAGTCAGTTGGAAAAAGTCATAAAAAATTTCCGTCATCTTCGAATGAGCGAGAGTGAGACAGTTTTTTCAAGCTATCTTATCGCACTCTCAATAAAAGAAAACTCCAATAAAAAAGAATAAGTTTAGAAAACCAGTAAGTAGCCCGGATGCAGCTTGCGTAATCCGGGTAATTCGGAGCCATGAATAACCCAAATTCCGCTGCAAAGAAAAGCGATGTCTCACGCAAAGACGCAACGGCGCAACGTAAATACAATAATAGGCAATCCAATCATGGGCGTAACTTACACAAACATAGAAATTGAAAACCTCTTCACCAAACGTCGTATGAGTATCCGCGCCTTAGTGGATTCTGGCGCGGTATTCATGACGATTCCAGATCATGTTGCTTTGCAACTGGGTTATGATCTTGAGGAGGTGAGCCGCCGAGAGATCATACTGGCTGATAGTTCCCGCAAATCTGTGCCTATGGTTGGGCCACTGCGGGTATATTTCGCTGACCGCTATTGCGATCTCTCCGCTTTGGTTGTGGGCGATGAGGCTCTGTTTGGGGCGGTGCCAATGGAAATGATGGATTTGGTGCTGCATCCGGCTTCTCAAACCCTAACGGTCAACCCAGAAAGCCCCTTTGTCCCTGTTGCCTTAATGAAATAATAATGAACATCCCACTAGCCTTGGAAACCCTGCTCGCAGGTCGGGACCTGTCCCCTAGGGACATGCACAAAATTATGCGTACCATCATGACCGGTGGCGCGACGCCGGCCCAGATCGGCGCATTCTTGGTCGCGTTACGCGCCAAAGGCGAAACCGTGGAGGAAGTCGCCGCCGCCGCGCAAGTGATCCGCGAAATGGCCGCCAAGATCGAAGTCAGCGGCGAGCATGTCATCGACACTTGCGGCACGGGTGGCGACGGGGCGCATACCTTCAACATTTCCACCGCTGCGGCTTTTGTGGTCGCGGCGGCGGGCGGGCAAGTCGCCAAGCACGGCAGCCGTTCGGTGTCCAGTTCCTGCGGCAGCGCTGACGTGTTGGAAGCGGCGGGGGTCAATATCGCCCTCAACCCCGAACAGGTGAAGGCATGCATCACACAGACCGGCATCGGCTTTTTGTTTGCCCAGCGCCACCACGGCGCGATGAAACATGCGGCAGGCCCGCGCAAGGAACTCGGCATCCGCACTTTATTTAACTTGCTTGGGCCACTCAGCAACCCGGCCAATGCACCGAACCAGTTGCTCGGCGTGTTTGCCAAGAAATGGGTCGAGCCGATGGCGCGGGTGCTGCAAATGCTCGGCAGTCAGCATGTGTTGGTGGTACACGCCGAAGACGGCTTGGATGAAATCAGCATCGCTTCACCTACTTTTATTGCTGAACTGAAAGACGGCGTAATCTCGACTTATACCATTGCGCCGGGGCAATTCGGCATTTCACCTTCTTCGTTGGATGATTTGGGTGTGGCTACCGCGCAAGAAAGCCTTAAAATCATACTGTCGGTATTGGAAGGCCAAACTGGCCCTGCTTCTGACATTGTTGCGCTGAATGCCGGGGCGGCAATTTATGCGGCGAATTTGGCAGGGAGCTTGGAAGCTGGGGTGGACAAGGCACGGGAGGTATTGGCGAGCGGGGCGGGGGGGAGGAAGTTGGAATATTTAATTTCGTTCAGTCAAACTTTCAATTGAATTCTATTAACAATCTGAATTAAAAGGTAACAGTAATGGCGATGATCGAGGGATTTAGAATTCAAAACTACCGTGCTTTAAGGGATATTGCGATGGGTCGAATTGGAACTGACCCAAGGCTTCGCAATGCTGCTCCATTGACCGCTATGACTGCGGTTATTGGAAAAAATGGAGTTGGCAAAAGCTCAATTTTTGACGCTTTTGGTTTTCTTGCAGATTGCATGGAAACTGATTTGGAAAGTGCCTGTAATGCAAGGCAGAGAGGTGGCTTCGATAAACTATTGTCATCTGGTATAAATGAATCCCTATCCATGGCAGTTTATTACCGAGAATCAAAAGCTGATAGACCTATTACATACGAGGTTTCCATCGGTAAAAGCGAAAAGGATGACATTCCTATAGTTATTAGTGAACGATTGCGTCAGCGGCGTAAAAATAGCTCAAAAGGGCAACCTTTGTCATTTTTACGGTTAGATCATGGAAAAGGCAAAGTATGGGTTGGGGATGAAAGTCTAGAAGGTGATGAAGTGTCAGAAAGATCAATAGAACTTGATCCACGTAAATTGGCAGTCGTTTCACTCGCCGAACAAATTAGGGAAAATCCACGCATTACCCGATTCAAACACTTCATCCAAAGCTGGTATCTGAGCTATTTCACGCCCGATTCTGCACGCAGGATTCCTCAGGCGGGCGTTCAAAAACATTTAAACCTCCATGGCGATAATGTCGGCAATGTTGTCCAATACCTAGAACGTAACCATCCAAACACTTTCAAACGCATACTTAGGGACATTTCAAATAAGATTCCTGGAATTGGCACAATAGAACCTTATCGCGACCAAGTCACCAATAATCTGTATCTACTATTTAAGGATAAGGGATTTGCCAAGCCTTTCACTCAACAGCAAATGTCGGATGGAACTTTAAAAATGTTTTGTTACATGCTGCTATTACAAGATCCAGAACCCCCGCCATTCATCTGCATTGAAGAACCTGAAAATGGACTTTATCACAAGTTATTGGAAACATTGGCACACGAATTTCGGGAACATGCAACAGGAAAAAAAGGAGGTTCCCAAGTGTTTATCACTACGCATCAGCCTTATTTCGTTGATGCGCTTGATCCTGATGAGGTTTGGGTCTTAGAAAAAGGTGATGAAGGTTTTTCAACAGTCACTAGAGCTTGCGATATACACCATGTAAAAGAGATGGTTGATGAAGGACAGCCACTCGGTGCATTATGGTACAGCGACTACCTAGATGTGAGATAGATCAATGCATTTTGAAATCCTTGTCGAAGGACAATCTGATTTAACAACACTGTCCATACTGATGGAAAAAATCGTCGGGCCCTATCGCTCACCAAATACATGGAAAATACACAAGCACAGGGGAATAGGGAAGATTCCAGAATTTCCTAAAAGTGAACCAAATAGAAATGACCCAACCCTTCTCCATAATTTGCCATCAAAGCTAAGAGCCTATGGAAAATCTTTGCGTCAAGACGAGGTAGTTGTAGTTTTGGTCGATCTAGATGATAGGCAAGAATGCTCCGTATTCAAACAGCAATTGAGTAATCTTTTGTTTGACTGTGATCCAAAGCCGAGAACCTTATTCCGAATCGCAATCGAAGAGTTGGAAGCTTGGTTTCTTGGTGATGAAAAAGCTATTAAAGCCGCCTATCCGAATGCCAATCAAAAAATACTTGATACATATCAACAGGATTCACAATGTGGAACATGGGAGAAACTTGCTGATGCCATCCATCAGGGTGGGTTCGATGCACTCAGCAAAGAACGAACGCGATCTAGGAAAGTTTTACAGCAAAAGCTTACTTGGGCTAAAATGATTGCACCGCAAATGAATGTTGAACATAATCGTTCGCCAAGCTTCAAATGCTTCTGTAATGCATTAAGAAATCTATCCACAAATTAGCTTTAATATATACACACATGACTAATACCCCAGACATCTTAAAAAAAATCCTCGCCCGCAAACGCGAAGAAATCGCCGAGCGGCAAATCAAAATATCACTTGCTGAATTGCGCGAACGGGCGCAACAGGCTGACCCGCCGCGTGGCTTTGTGAGCGCCATGGAATCTAAAATCAAGCAAGGCAAAGCGGCGGTGATTGCCGAAATCAAGAAGGCATCGCCGAGCCGGGGGGTGTTGCGGGAAGACTTCCGCCCGGCTGAAATCGCGCAAAGTTACGCCTTTGGCGGTGCAGCCTGCCTGTCAGTATTGACTGACAAGGATTTCTTCCAAGGGTGTGAGGCCTATTTGCAACTGGCCCGCAATGCCTGCCCATTGCCGGTGATCCGCAAGGATTTTTTGATCGACCCTTACCAAGTGGTCGAAGCTCGGGCAATCGGCGCGGATTGCATCCTGCTGATCGCCGCCGCGCTAGACGATGCGACGATGGCCGATCTGGCCCAATTGGCTGGTGAACTGGGCATGGATGTGCTGGTGGAGGTGCATGACGCGGACGAGTTGCATCGTGCCTTGAAGCTGAACTTGAAGCTGGTGGGCATCAACAACCGCAACCTGCGCACGTTTGAGGTGTCGCTGCAAACGACATTGGGGCTGCTGTGGTCCATTCCCGATGATCGTATCGTCGTGACCGAAAGCGGCATTCTGGCCCCGGACGATGTGGCTTTGATGCGCGGTCATGGCGTCCACGCCTTCCTTGTCGGCGAGGCATTCATGAAAGCCGAGACGCCAGGCGAAAAACTGCGAGAATTGTTTGCCTTTTAATGGCATTCGCCCTGTACAGGCAGACGCTGTAGTGAGTATGATTGTGCCACGGCAAGACATCCTGAGTCCGCCGACTTTCAACCACACCTGAGGAAACCAATCATGCGTTCAACGAGTCTCATTTTTGCATCATTAATCACCGCATCCCTATCCGTGTCGGCGGGCCAATCCATGCTGGAATCCATGGGGACAGATGCCGCCAAAGATGCGGTGAAATCAGCCGCCCCGTCCGAAGTGACCAAGGGGGCCGAAACAGCCGGCAAAGCCAATGC
>Ga0268283_1001506_pt1 | contig 11343 bp, 9 predicted proteins | sample saktaG_13_FD_190140 | JGI IMG/M metagenome (GOLD analysis project Ga0268283, IMG submission 190140) | Saline water microbial communities from Sakinaw Lake, British Columbia, Canada - sak_2013_06_06_36m | ecosystem: Environmental > Aquatic > Non-marine Saline and Alkaline > Saline ... | reverse complement strand
CCTGCCAATTTTAACAGCTTTGCCCATCTTAAATCGATGTCTCTTTGAATTTCGCTGATAATCTTTTCTCCGTCAGGTCTTTTGAAGAGGTGTTTAAAGCGACCTTGAGTTTTGAGAAATTCTTCCACGGGAACGTAATTTTTTGGAACATAATTTATGAAATATTGACCTTTTTCATATTCATAAAGTGGCCAAAAACGGGTTTCGACGGCTAGTCTCGCAATGTCGACATATTTTCCTTCGGAGAATTTCCAAACGGTGATGCAAGGGGAAAAGACCAAAAGAACAGCGGGACCTTCGGCGGAAAAAGCTTTTTCGGCTTTATTAAAAAGATCTTTGGGGTTGCTGATGCTCGCTTCGGCTGCATAGGGAACGTCATGGGCAATACAAATGTCCAGAAATTTTTTGCGAAACTTGGTTTTCCCCATTTTTTTAAGTCCGCTTGGTTCAGTGGTGGTGCTTGATCCCAGTGGTGTAGCGCCCGATCTTTGTCCTCCAGTGTTCATATACCCTTCGTTGTCGTAGCATAAGTAAACAAAGCGATGGCCTCTTTCCAGTGCTCCAGAAAGGCTTTGTAAACCAATATCATAACTTCCCCCATCCCCTCCAACGGCTAGAAAATTGAAATCTTTTTTTATTTCCCGATTCTTTCTGCGAAAATTGTAGGCGGCCTCAACTCCCGACAAGGTGGCCGATGCGTTTTCGAAAGCAGTGTGAATGTAGTTGGTCTCCCAGGCGCTACGTGGGTAAACGGTGGTCGTGACCTCCAGACATCCAGTGGCATTACTCACCACCAGCGGAAGTTTGGAAGCGGCCATAACGGTTCTAACAATCGAAGGGAAAGCACACCCAGCACAAGCCCCATGGCCAGAAGCGAGTTTATTTGGTGAATTTTTAATGGTTTGAGCAAGAGACATGGGGATTAATAGAATTTTTAATTTTTAATTTTGTAATTTTATAAATAATGTCTTAATTTTTCAATTTTTAAACAAAAAAAACTGTCATTAATTATATTTAAAGTCTCTTGGTTCTAAAAATTTAAAAATTAAGATTTATTTAAAAATTAAAAATTAAAAATTAAAAAATTTAGGATCTATTTTTATTTTCAAGAACCAAAGCTTGAAATGATTATAACCTTAAATTTAGTTATTAATTTCATTCTTCATCGTTTCCATATCCGGTGTTTCTCCTCGGAAGCTTTTTATTTCTTGCTCCTCTTCGTCTTCATTGCAGAGGACGAGGGTTGGGGTGGTTAGAATTGAGTAGAATTGAGCTTCGGCCAGTCCTTCGCTTTTATCAACATCATAAAATTCGACTTTAATCATTCCTTCTTTTTCCAAATCTTTGCCTAGTTGCTTGGCAGCAGGACATTTTGGACAGTCAGCTTTGGTAAAAATTTTGAGTTTTTTGGACATGCCGCAATTTTTAAATGATTAGAAATGTTTTTAAAGAATAACATCAAATTTTAGAAATTTAAAAATTAAAACATTATTTACAAAAATTATAAAATTAAAAATTAAAAAATTTATCCAATATTTGACACAAAAGTTTAAAATTAAAAGGATAACTAGATAAGTTAGAATTAAATTGGATTTTTATGCAAAAAGTTGACCAGAAAGACAAATTTGAAGTACTTGCTTCCTTAAAAGTGGCCTTGGTCCACGATTATTTGGTTGAATATGGTGGAGCCGAGAGGGTTTTGGAATGTTTTGCTTCCATTTTTCCTGATGCTCCCATCTACACTTTAATTTATGACAAGAAATTGGCTAATAAAATTTTACCCAAAAGAGAGATCAGGGCTTCTTTCTTGCAAAATGTTCCACTGGTCCGTTCTTTTCATCGTTTTTTTCCAATTTTGATGCCAATGGCCGTGGAAGGGCTGGACCTTTCCTATTATGACTTAATCCTTTCGGATTCGGCTAGTTTTGGAAAAGGGGTAATTACTGCCCCTAAAACCTTGCATATTTGCTATTGTCACACTCCAACTCGTTATGTTTGGGATGACTGCCATAAATACGTGAAAGAGTTTTCTTATCCAAAAATACTTCAAAAGCTAATCCCCTTCGGGCTTAATTATGTCAGGCTTTGGGACCGTTTGGCTTCGAGTAGGGTGGATTCTTACATTGCCAATTCCAAATTGGTTTCTGAAAGAATCAAGAAATATTATCAAAGGAGCTCAGTTGTGATTAACCCACCAGTTTTTGTGAAAGAGCTTCTTTCTCCGAAAGAGCAAATAGCAAGAGGTATTTTTCAGAAAAACTATCAAAAACCAACGCAAAAAGATGGCTATTACTTAATGTTGGGGCGCTTAATGTCTTACAAAAAATTTGATTTAGGAATCAAAGCCTTTAATCGCTTAAAACTGCCACTTAAAATTATTGGAGGGGGACCAGAAATAAATAAGCTACGTAAGATTGCCGGAAAAAATGTCGAGATTGTTGGATCTTTACCACCTCGAGATCCAAGGGTGGCACATTATATTGCTCGCTCAAAGGCTTTGGTTTTCCCTCAAGAAGAGGATTTTGGAATTGTTGCATTGGAAGCGATGATTAGTGGAAAACCAGTGATTGCCTACAAGGCCGGAGGGGCGCTGGAAACGGTTAAAGAAAATGTTACCGGTCTATTCTTCGAAAAACAAACCGTTCCCAGTTTAATGTCAGCAATTAAAGATTTTGAAGAAAAAAGTCGAAAAAACATTTTCGATCCTTTTCAAATTCATGAATTTGCGCTATCATTTCGCAAGGAAGCTTTTGAAGAAAAAGTAAAAAGTTTTATCGTTAAAAAAATGGAAAATGTTAAACAAATGGAGAATGGACAACGGAAAATGGAAAATTAGGGAGTCGCCTCCGGCGACAATTAATTAAATGTCGCGTAGCGACTCTTTAATTTTCCATTTTGATTTTTCCATTTTCCATTTATTTCTGCCGTGGTGGCGAAATTGGTAGACGCGCTAGGCTTAGGACCTAGTGTTATTCAAATAACTTGGGAGTTCGAGTCTCCCCCACGGCACTATACAGAATTTTTAATTTTTACAATTTTGTAATTTTATAAATAATGTCAAAATTTTTTAATTTTTAAACGAGAGAGAAAGGCAATTAAAGAATAGGAGAAAATTTAATTTAAGATGTTTAAAAATTGAGAAATTAAGATTTATTTATAAAATTCAAAAATTACAAAATTACAAAATTTTATAATAAATTGGACAAAAAATAAAAAGATTTTAAAATTGATACGATTGTACTAAGTTTAAATATTAAAAAACATTAAAAAATAAAAATGGTAAAAGAAAATCAAAACGAAGATCTTGAAGACAAATTGATTGAAGACTTGGAGGATGATTCCGAAGGTGGAGATGGTGGAGGAAAAAAACTGCTGATGATTGGAGGAGTGGTCGCGGTCGTTCTGGTGGTGCTCGCAATTGTCCTTTCTCTTTTTGGAGGGAAAAGTAATACAGGAACGAACTCGAATGCCAATAAAGAAGGTGTCGCAGCGGATGCGACTAAAGCAGAAACAGAGACAAAGCCTTCAATCTCATATAACGATGATTTCAGTCGAGACCCTAATTCTGAAACTGCTCAGAAAGCCGGAGAGCCTGCCACTGCTTATCCAGATAAGACCAGTGGAGCTCGGGTTCCAGTTGACAAGCAGGGCAATTCGATTGAAGGAATGCCAATCCAAAAAAGCTTAATGATTGATGATCGAGAGAACCCTTTCCGATCTATGAATACAATTGCAGGAGACATCTATGATCTGATGGAAATTAATCTCTACTCTTCCAGCAACAAGGCTTTGACGCTCGGAGAGTTTGTCGGAAGAGCCAGAATTGAGATGCCACAAGATCTGCTTAATAAGGTGGAGAGCTCTTATCGAGTTTTGATGTATCGAGGATCGGGAGAAAAGGGTCCAGGTTCAGCTTTGATTTTTTCAACTTTACTTAGTAAGGAAGAAACGGATAATTTAATGAAAGAATGGGAGAAAACAATGGTAAACAACTTAAGACCATTTGTCTTGATTGGACTCAAGAAAGACTTCGTGGAAGCTTCCGGTAAAAAAGATTTTGGTAGCAGTAGTCTCTTTGCGGGAGGGAGATATGTTGATTTCTCTCAAAATGGAATAGTCTCTCTGAACTATGTTGTTTCAGGTAAGTATATTGTGATTGCTAACAGCCGATCTTCTTTTGAGAAAGCTATTTCTTTGGTGGAAAAGAAATAAAAATAAAAAGTCTTTGTATTTTAGAATTAAACTAAAAAATGTTTGTGAGTTTAGCCAAGGCGGCCGACGATGTCAACACCATTGTAACTTGTAATGGCCTCGATTGTAATATTTGTAGTCTTTTTAAGGTTGTAACAAATCTGTTCGACTGGTTACTTTTTGTTTCAGCTGCCGCCGCCATTTTCTTTGTTGCAATTGGTGGTCTCATTTACATTGGAGCTAGGGGAAGAGAGGACTGGATGAGTCAAGCGAAAAGAACTGTTATTTGGGCAATTTCTGGGTTTGCCTTTGTTTTGCTCGCTCATCTTTCTATTAGAGTAAGTTTTAAAATAATGGGGGCAACGAATCAAGGTATGTTCGATAAGTTCGAATGTGATGCTGGTGGAGGCTCTTCCAGCTTACCGAAAGTGCCAAGCAAGAGCACAACTGATCTTGCTAACGAAGTGGAGCAAAATGGATCCACCGGAGGTGCTTTGGCGGATGGAACGACGGAAGGCGAGCTGAAACAAGTGTTTGATAAAATTTCGGACGAGAGTATGCTAATTTATGCCCTGGAAAACAATAACCAAAGAAAGCCAATCATAGCTCTCACAAAAAAAAGTCATTGGTTTGATTGGGATTTAATAAAAACTGCTTCAACTCAAAAGACAGCGTATCTCTTTACAAAAGAAGCTTTGGCAGCAGATAGCACCTCTTCAAATTCCAATTCGAGCGCCGGAAGTGAGGAAGATTACAGAAAAATAGCTTTTCAAGTGGTAGCGGGTCTTATTAAAAACAAACAAAAAGTGGTTACCATTGTTACCTCAATCACCGAGGGTAGTTTATTGAGTGGAATATCGGTCAACGACCTCTACTCTGTAATAGACAGCTTTGGAACTTGTGCTGGGTCAGAAGGCACCTGGTATCGCTATTCCGATCTTTGTTCTTTTGAAAAGGGAAGTTGTAAAGAAACTAACTGTGTTTCTTCCTCTGGAGGAGCTTTCATAAACGGCTGTAAATGCCCAACTGGAAAGTGTAGACAAGGGAATGAATGTGTGGGAAAATAATTTCCAATTCACCTAATAAAAATCTCAAGACATAATCTCTAAAAATCTCCTCGTGTCATCCTTGTAGAAGTTAACTAACTCGTTGACAAAATAAAAGTAAAGTTAAAAATATATCTTCTCGGATCTTCCTCCCCTTTGATAAGGGGAGGTGCCCGTAAGGGCGGAGGGGTCTGATGCCGAAGGCTTTAAAAAAAGTGTCAACGAATTAAGTAACCTTTACAAGGATGACACGGTGGGCGGACTAATAATCTTTCCTGGGAACAATAAAGAGGAGCTAATAAATAGCTCTTTTTTTATTCCTCGAAAGGATTTCGATTGGCATCGATGTCTTTTGATTGATAGCTTCCGGCTCCGAAGGTGCGCATGAAGTTTTCTGAGCTAAAGAGGTTTGAAGTGGTGAAAAACTTGTAAGAACCTTCCTCCTTTCCGAAGGAGTGAGTCCAAAAGAGACGAAAGTCTCTTTTTTCATTAGCTAAGATGCTGTTAATGGTGGTGCGGTTGACCCCAATGATCTTGCCAGTAGGATTTTTGAGGATGACGTAAATCTCAATTTCCTTGAGATCAAACGGACTTTTGTTGATGGTTGTTCCGGTTATGGCAAAAAATTCATAAGATTCATTAGCCACAGTTGCTTGACTTGGGTCGTGAATTTCGGAATTAGTTATTTCCAGAGTTGGTTTTTCAAATTCTTTAAAAAATTGCCATTCCGAAGGATCTCCAATAGTGATGCTCGGAGTCACTCCCTTTTGACAAGGCAAATTGATTTCCGCAATGTACCTCTCCCCTTCTCCTGGATAAATGTAAAACTCTCCATTTTTCTGCATGCTTCCCCACGTTATGGTGTAAGGGATGTGTTGCCCTCCCAGAGAAGAATTGGGGTTCTCAACCGTGGCGACTAGGTCGCATTTCACTCCGTCTCCTTCTACAATCTGAAAGTCTTTTAGCTTGAGAGCTTCTGCTTTTGGTTTTGGCGTGGGGCAAGACTTGTTGCAAACACTCCCACAATCAACGCCCTCCTCGGTGCCATTTTGCAGACTATCAAAGCAGGTCGGTTTAACTCGCAGCAGCCAATTTATTAGCAAAGCTGTCCCTACCACAACTACTAGAACAAAAACGATGATTATTATTTGTTTTAGACCTCTTTTCATTTTATTTTTTTCTTATTTTTTTTATTATTAAATTGAAAGCGACAAAAGGAAGCCACAGGAAATAGGTGGATTTGAGTACTTTTTCGGAAAAAATTTCAATCCAAGCTTTTTTTTCGGCCATTACTTTAACTTAAAGATGAGAGTAATTAATTTAAAAACGAAGAAAGCGAGCCATTTTGTCACTGAAATTTTCTTCTTGTTCCTCTTCATGCAAAAATTCTAACAAAATTTTTCTAATTCGGATAGGATCTTCTTCTCCAATCGGAATTTGAATCAGCGGTAGATAGGGTTTCTTGTGTTTTAGACTGATAACTTTAAAATCTGGTGGTTCATAAAACATCCAAAAAGATTCAATATCTTTAAAGTGATAAAAATTATTATCAATACTGATGTGTCGGGGGGTGATTTGACATTTTATTCTCCTGGGCTTTTTCATGGAAAAAATGTAGATAGTAAGGCCCAGAAGGAGGAAAGTTAGTGAGGTGGTAATTTGCTTTTCCATGGTGAAGTAGCCGACGACGAGAAAAAAAACAATTCCTCCTAAAATAAACCAGGTGCGAGATTTTTCATAGTAAGAAAATTCTTCAGTGTTCCATTCCAAGAGAGACTGTCTTAGCTTTTGTTCGGAGAAAACCCTTCCCGGTTGTTCTGGGGTTGGTGGTAAATTTTCTACAACTGGTCTTTGTTTGAGATTCAAAACATCCATAGAAAGTAATTCGTTAATTAGCTATATTTTTTTCTGCTTAATCCATTCTTTTCTAAGGCTGAAAGGAAAGGGGTAATGGACGGTGTGAAGCAATTTCTCTGCTTTGCGACTTTTTGGTTCATAAAGAAATTCTTCGTATATTTTTTCTACAATTGGATTTTTGTGTGATTCTCGTAGTTTTAAATTTTTGTCGAAGGAAAGTAGGGCTCCTGCTCTTTTTTTCCTGATAGCGTTGTTCTGAGGGATCGGTTGCCCTCCGCCTCCGATACAGCCTCCTGGACAAGCCATAACTTCAATAAAATCATATTTTGACTCACCTCGAATGACTGATTCGGCGATTTTACGAGCATTTTTTAAACCAAAAACTACGGCAATTCTTAAACTAATTTTGCCAATCTGGAGAGTTGTCTCCTTGATACCCTTTAATCCTCTTATCTCCTCAATTTCTAGTTTGGGCAGACTTTTGCCGGTTAAATAAGAGTAGGCGGTGCGACTGGCGGCTTCTGCGACTCCACCACTCGTACCGAAAATAGCCGCTGCTCCTGTTCCGATGCCAAAGGCCGGATCAAACTCTTCTGGTTCAAGTTCCAGGAAAGGAATTTTCAGGGCTTTTATTAGATGAGCTAACTCTCGGGTAGTAATGACGATGTCAACTTCTTTTAGACCATTCTTTTGAAATTCTGGTCTTTCAATCTCATATTTTTTGGCGGTACAAGGCATAACAGAAACCAAGGTTATTTTTTGCGGATCAAGTTTGTTTTTGTTGGCCCAGTAAGTTCTTATGAGGGAAGACATCATCATTTGAGGTGATCTGGTGCTGGAAAGATGAGGTAACAATTCAGGGTAAAACTGTTCCACAAAAAGAATCCAAGCAGGACAGCAGCTGGTGAAAAGAGGTAAAGGATTCTTTGGCCCGCCTTCTTTTATTCTTTCAATGAGTTCAGTGGCCTCTTCTACGATAGTGATGTCTGCTCCTGTGTTAACATCAAAAACTTTATTAAAACCACACTGGCGAAGGGCTGCCACCATTTTTCCAGTTACCATTGTGCCAGGAATCAATCCGAATTCTTCTCCCAGAGCGACTCTGACCGAAGGAGCAACTTGGACAACCAGCGTTTTGTCTTTGTTTTTTAATAGTTTTATAAGCTCGGGTAAATTATTCTTCTCGGTGAGTGCTCCGGTGGGGCAATGGGTTACGCATTGGCCACAATAGGTGCATTCTAGGGGGGCATTGTTTTCTGTGCCAATTCCCATTTTAATTCCTCGTTTGCTTGTATTCAAAGCTTTAACACCTTGAATTTCGTTACAAGCTTTGATACAGCGACGACATTCAATACATTTAGCGCTGTCGCGAACAATTGAGGGATTATTTTTGTCAATGACCCTTCTTTCCATTTGATCACGTAACCGTTCCAGGGCCTCTTCACTTGAGGTGGAAACAGCCTTGGGTACAAAACGGAATTGGTCAATGGAATAATGTATCGCAAGGCTTTGCAACTCACAATTCAAATTGCGATAACAGTGAGAGCAAAGGCCGGCATGTTCCAGAAACAAAAGCTCTAAAATTGTCTTTCTAATGCGGTGAAGATCTTTATCTTGAGTGATGACTTCAAGACCCGGTTGCATCTTGACACTGCAGCTGGAAGAAAAGCGATAGTCACCATTACTACTCATTCGAGTTTTCACCAAACAAAGCCGACAAACAGCCTCGCTTTTCTCAAAATCAGGGTGGTTACACAAAAAAGGGATGTCAATCTCATTTTTTTGACAAAAACCAAGAATAGTATCAGTGGCAGAACACTCAAATGATTGATTGTCGATTTTTACATTGATTTTATCGTTTGTTTTTGGCATCTTTTTTACTTTCTGGTTTTTGATTTAGCAACTTTTAGGGCAGCAGAGAGTTTGTGTTCGAATTGTCGCTTTCGGAATCAAGCAAACTTCCATCACTGGTTTCATCAGTAAGTTCATCGATTCGCTCCCAAACTTTTTTCTGTTCATTATATTCATAGTCGTCCATTACAAAATCACTAAAGTCATCTTTACCACTGAGGAGAACCCAATCTTCATTGCCTTCTTTATAACGAGCCAGCTCGGTCATTTTGAAAGTGGTTCCGGTTTTAACAACATCGTAAAGAATTTCTACTCCAGCTAAATCAGTGTCGACGGCGTATAGTTCTAAATATAACTTAGAATTGCCCACGAAGTAGAAAGAAGGGGTGTCCCACTGATCGTTCTTGGGGTTTGGGACCAATTTGGTCAAATTTTGGTTGACGTAGCTTATTATTTGCTGACGAAGTGTCTCATCTGTCTTTTCGGAACTTTGTTTTTCCTCAGGAAGACTTTCCTCTGAACTGTTTTGGTTGAGATTAGTTCCACTATCGACTGTTTGCGGGGAGTTTGCAGGGTTGCTTACGGTGTTCTGGTTGAGATTTACGGATTTTTTAGCTTCCGAGTTCTGACTATTTCCTCCAGTTAAACTTTTCAAACGAGGATTTTTTTTAATGATCAGATAACCACCGATTATGAGTAGCACCAGTGGAATCGCAATTAAAATGAGCGTTTTTTTGTTGTTTGGAGGGGTGTTTTCTTGCATAAAAAGCGAATTAATATTTATTAGAAAAGTTCTTGTTAATTATAGACTAAAAGTTAGGAAGAGAAAAATAATTTCCAATTTTCAATTTCCAATTTCCAAAAAATTTTTCAATTTTAAAATGTTTTAAACATTATATCATTGAATCTTTGGAAATTGTTTGGAAATTGAAAACTGGAAATTATTTTTATCAGTCCAGCTGTCTTTCAATCTCATCCCTTTTTCTTTTTAAGAAACCGATCCAAGCTTCAAATGATCGGATAATGAATTTAAATGGGGCTTCCACCAAAAAGTCCATTAGGAAAATAAAGACATTGATACGCGAAAATTTAACTGAGATAAGTCGTCCGAGTCTTACAAAGGGAAGCATGATGGTGTCGAAAACCAGACTGAGAAAACCTTCTTTGTCCTTGGTAATGACTAAATCTCTGCGAGATTGACGAATTAAAGCTCCAAAGAAGCTGACGGTTCCAGTAAAAATGGTGAAAATGATGATGGCGACGATGTTAAAATTGAGAAAAATCAAGAATTTGATGAGAGAGAAGAGGACTAATCCAAAAACAATTACGTAAGAAAGATCTAATATTTTCTCGGCAAAAGGGTTTTCTCGATCGGTAATCGTAATTTCCTTTAAGCCCTCGCTTTGTTTTTCGCTATAAACCAGAATTTCTGCTCCCTTGACAATCTCTTTGGTGTTTTCTTCGTCTGGATGTTTTCCAGAGGAAGCAATAAACCAAAGTAAAAGTGGAGGGAAAATCAAATTAATAAGAAGCGCTGTGTAATTGATGGATACGTGCTCTTGGTAGAGCTCATAAGGAACTTCCAGAATTAAAGCCAAAAGCATCTTGGTCATAAAAACATAGATAATTCCCCGAGTGATTCTTTTTCGCAGTTTACTTCTTTCTTTCTGGTAACGGTTGCTGCAACGTTCCTTGATTTTTTCCCGCAGAATGAAATCTTGAGCAACAATTGCCTTAGCCTCTTTGGGGCTTTCCATCACGGCTTCGTAGAAAAAAGAAGAACACAGCATATATTTTTTAATGGGAAAAAGAATTCGAGTGATGAGTGGATGTTCGGCGATTATTTCAATTTCCTTTTTCTTTTTTAAAAACAAGTGGATGGTTTTTTCAATTTCTGCTTTATCTTTGGCTCGCAAATCATCCCATTTGGGGAAATGAATGTTAAAAACTAAAGAACGGAGCATCGCTCTGTCAGATTTGCGTAAATTGCGAAAAATAGCAATGTAAAGAAGCATGTTTAAAAGTTTCTCTTTTTCTTTTTCTTTTTCGGGCCCATCAGGACGTTCTTTCTCTCCAGAGAAAGTGTTGGCAATCGGCTCAACCAAAGAACCTACCCCCAGGTATTCTTCAGCAAGATTCTGAATTCCAGTTATTTTTGAACCAGGTAAAGGGTAAGGCTGTCTTTCCAGGACAAATTTTATTTTCGTTTTGAATATCTCATAAATAGAATAAACCAAAGCCATCTTTTCTTTTTGAGGGCTGACAATGTTTTCAATTTCTTCCGAAGCCAGCGTCAGAAACCACCGTCTAAGTTCCAAAGCAAAAGCAGGATTTTGAGTGACTTTGCCAATGTATTTAAGGGCGTAGAGGTATTTGAAAATTAATTTTTCCGTTTCGA
>Ga0268283_1001505_pt1 | contig 11356 bp, 9 predicted proteins | sample saktaG_13_FD_190140 | JGI IMG/M metagenome (GOLD analysis project Ga0268283, IMG submission 190140) | Saline water microbial communities from Sakinaw Lake, British Columbia, Canada - sak_2013_06_06_36m | ecosystem: Environmental > Aquatic > Non-marine Saline and Alkaline > Saline ... | reverse complement strand
GATTTCGCCACCCACATCAATCAGGAAATTTTCAATTCCTTTGGATAAGAGAAACTCTCCTATTTCATCAGTCGAAAACCCCTGCGCTATTGCATTAAAGTCTAGTTTAATTCCCGGATTATCCTTGTACACTTTATTCCCGATAAGATGAACAGCCTTGTAATTCACAAGCGGAAGCAAACTATCAATCCCATGCTGGTCAACTTTTATACGGCTGGTAAAGCCGAATCCCCAGGCATTAACCAACGGTCCAACGGTAATATCAAATGCTCCTCCTGTATTGGCCGATATTTCCATAGACTTATTGAAAACCATGTTAAAAACCCTGTCAGTACTGACGGTATTATCATTGTTGTTTATCCGCGAAATGATGGATGCCGGCATATAAACTGACACCGATGAATCAAATCGCTTAAACAACGAATCGATTTCAACCTGAAAGTTACGATCTTGTTTATCAAAATAAGTAACGACATAGTAGGTCCCCTGGGCTTCTCCGTTAAACTTTACAGGTTGAGTTGTCCTTACCGTTTGGCAGTGTAATAAAGCCGGGCAGATAATCACCAGGATTAATGCGTATATTATGCTTCGGTTCATAGTTTTGATTTGACAGTCCGAAAGTATAAAAGAAACACTTGCAAAAATTCAATAAGATACAACACTTGTAACCATGATTTTATCAGAAAAAATCACAGCATCGGGTTTATAACTGGTTTAATACTAATTTTATCCAATGAACTACAACAATATCACTTCCATGGCATTATTGATTAAAACGGCTACTTTGATATTATTACTATCCTGTATTCCCTGTATTTCAACAGCCGGATTTATCCCCACACTTCAAGAAGGGCCTGACACTACAGACTATTTCTCTGAAGGATACTTGCGGAATGAAGATCATATTTACCAACCTGATATCAAAACGGTTCTTCTTCATCGGTCAGGTTGGGAACTAACTGATCCCGTAATTCAACTCAACAGCGACGAACAACTCGCACTGTCTTTCGATGATCTGCAGGCAGATGTAAAATCATATCATTATACTGTTGTTCATTGCAGTGCAAACTGGCAAACATCCGATATTCGGCCAAATGAATATATTGATGGTTTTACTGATGATGTTATCAATGATTATCACTTTTCATTTAACACCTGGCAGAAATTTACACACTATGATCTTCTCTTCCCGAACGACAACTTCAAAATAACCCTGTCGGGAAACTACATCTTAAAAGTTTATATTGGTGATAATCCGGAAAACCTTGCATTTACTTCCAGATTTATGATTGTTGATCAACGTGTATCTGTTGATCCAAAAGTGACAAGGGCAGCAATTATTGAAGACCAGGACTACCGTCAGGATGTTGGCTTTAGCATTTTTACCGGTAATTATTACATTGCCGAACCTTTCCGAGATCTAAGCGTAGTAGTAAGGCAGAATGGACGTTGGGATAATGCGAATACGAATTTAAAACCATACCTCGTTAAAGGGGATGAACTTGATTACCACTATTCAGATGGCAGCAACTCTTTTGAAGGTGGAAATGAATTCAGGTATTTCAGCATAAAAAGTCTTTTGACACTATCTGAACGACTGCACGATGTTACCAACACTGATACTGGTTATCAGGTTATGTTATGGCCTGATCAGCGACGCACATTCAAAGTATATCTTTCAGATAAAGATATTGACGGCCGGTATATTATAAAGACAGAAGATGGCACTGATTCGCAAGTGGAAGCAGATTACGCGTATGTCCGTTTTTTTCTTCCTAATACTACACCAATGTCGGGAGGCAGCATTTATGTTGCAGGGAAGCTTACTTCGTGGCAGTTTAATGATGAATCGCGCATGAAATATAATTTTGCCACCAGGAGATACGAAGCCACACTCTATCTCAAACAAGGGTATTATAACTATATCTACCTCTATCTTCCAAACAGAAGTAAAGTTGGAGAATCTGCATTCGTGGAAGGCAACCATTCTGAAACAGAAAACAGCTACACGATTTGTGTCTATCACCGCGCCAAAGGTGATCTCTACGACCAGCTTATTGCAGTTACAACTGTTATAAGGTAAGAATGAAAAGGTTATTCGTAACGCAGGGCTTCGATGGGATCGAGATTTGCTGCTTTGCGGGCTGGAAGTATCCCTGATAACAAGGCTACAATAAAACAAAGCGAAACACCCGAAACTATCCACAACCAGGGTATGATGAACTTACTACCAATGAGCATAGCAAGGCCATTACCAATTGCAATGCCCAGTATAATTCCGAGAAATCCTCCTAATTGAGCAATTACAATAGCTTCGATCATAAATTGATTTCGGATAGTACTCCTGTTCGCCCCAATTGCCTTACGAATCCCGATTTCGCGGGTACGTTCGGAGACTGAAACAAGCATTATATTCATCAGACCAATGGCAGCCCCGAGCAATGTTATTGCACCAATAATAATTGCTGCAATACGGAGATACTTCAAATTCTCAAATAACATGCTTGCCAGGTTATCACTCTTTGAAACGTCAAAACTATCTTCTTCATTAACAGCTACTTTCCGGATTATGCGGAATAGCCCTGTGGCTTCGCCAACAGCTGGGTCGAGAGCCAAGGGATCAGTAGTTAAGACATTAATGGAATAAGACATGTCTGGCTTAGGAAATACCTGGCGAACATTATTAAGTGGTAATATACAAAGGTTATCGCTGTTCATTCCCAGACTTGATCCTTTCTCTTTAAGCACGCCTACTACCTTGTATTTCCCTGGACCAATTGTTACAATTTGATTCAATGCATTTTCATTATGTTTAAAGATTTTCTTTATCACATCAGCGCCTAGAATAGCAACATGTGAACCATAGTATACTTCGTTGGGCGAAAAATTGCGCCCCTCGCCCATTTCATAACCGGAAGTAACTATATAGTCTTCATCAGTCCCAATTACCGGCACATTGGGATTAGTTTTATCAGAATTATACTTCACGGTAGATGTATGAGTTGCAAAAACAAATACAGAAGTGAAAGCCGGGAAATCAAAAACTTCTTTGAAATCCATAGCCTCCTGGTAACTAATCACCCTGTAATTCTTAGCTCTGTTATGATGGTTTCCCATTTGCACCCGCATGCCTCGGTTACGTATGGTAAAAGTGTTGGCCCCCATCATAGTGAAATTCTCGTTAAGGTAATATTTAATAGCATCAATGGAAGTAAGAATGCCAACCACAGCCATAATACCGAATGAGATGATCAGAACAGTAAGCACAGATCGAAGCATGTGGCTTCGTATTGAATTGATTGAAATACGTATATTTTCGCTTACAAGCTTATTCATCAGCAGCGGAATTGTTTCAAGCAAATGTACAAAATATTAAGGCATTTGCTTCCTGCAGGAATCATTTGAACAGAAGGAGGATCATACGAAAAACAATCCTATAGAATGGAGATAGCCGACGAAATTAATAGCGACCACACGATAACAGATAAGGAAAGATATCCAAGCAGATTCTTTTGCCTGGAATAATATTTTATAGCCAGAAAAGTCCCAAGTGGTATTGAAAGCAGAATAGGAGTAAGAATAATAATACCTGTAAGTCCATAACGCTGACGAATTTTAACCAAAGATTTATTCCGGAATGTAAAAACCTTTTTGTGATGACTTTGAAATGGAGACCGATTCCACACAATTGTGCGCAATTTCGTATAAAAAGACGATAAATGATTAGCAAAATAACGGAAATACAAAGCTATTATCCCTTTACTCAGATAAAAGAAAAATACAACACCGGCTATTCCACCCATTGTAGTCACAAACCATGTTTGCAGGAAAGTGAATCCAAATCCAAAGGACAGCGGAGGAGCAAATATAAACTTAACACTGCTTATAGCGAGTATCAGCAAGTATTTGAGGAAAGAATGGGTAGCAATTTGAGAAAACATCCTAAAAAAAATAACTTATTACTTAATAAACTATCTGTTAAGCCTTTTGTTGCAAAAGCTGTAAATATTATCTAAAGAACAATGCGTGATAAATGCACCTTATATTCCCGAGAATAATAATGGCAACATAGATTACCAAGAACAATGCCAACAAATCAGAATGAAAATCAAAATCAAAGTTTTTTCCCATAGGCAAGATCGCCGGCATCACCTAAGCCTGGAACTATGTAGGCCTGCGCTGTGAGTTCATCGTCTATTGCGCCAACCCAAAGGGTAACATCATTTTTCGAAAAGTGCTTATTGATATACTCAACACCTTGAGTACTGGCAAGTATGCTGACAAAATGAGTGTGTTTAGGTTTCCCCCTGCCTAATAGTTCTTTGTATGCCAAAGAAACTGACAATCCTGTAGCCAGCATAGGATCAGATAATATGAGGATGCGATCCGTGAGATCGGGACTTGAAATATATTCAATCTTGATTGTAAATTCGCCGTCCTTACGGTGTTTGCGGTAAGCAGAGACGAAAGCGTTCTCAGATTTATCAAAAACATTTAGTAAACCCTGATGCAGCGGAAGACCAGCCCGAAGAATGGTGCCAAGAACAGGAAATTCTTTGAGTACAGGAACATTAGCAACACCCAGCGAAGTAATCACCTCTATCTCTTCATAATCGAGTTTGCGGCTAATTTCATATGCGAATACTTCGCCGCAACGTTCGAGGTTACGCCGAAAACGCATACCATCTTTCTGAAGTTCAACATCACGTAATTCGGAGATAAATTGATTTATTATAGAAACTTTGCTTCCCAGGTTTATAATCATCGTTTATAGTTGTTATAATTGATTATGTTAATCTAAAGGAATAACATGGTTTTGCACAATACTTCGGATAGCTTCGGCTACCTATCAGCAACGAATGCTTAGTATAAAAATACAAATCCAACCGCCCTATATAATGTTTGATTACTGGCAAAAATAACAAATTTCCTTTATCATCCTCAATGTACTTTAGCTTCTCGATGTTTATAAGAAAATCCCCCTGGTTTCTATTTCCTTGATAAATCGGAATGCATTCACTATTTGCAGGCTAATCTGTTGGGCAATAATTTAACATCTCTCCGTAGAGCAAAATACCTTATGTTTCCAGGCGTCCCCGAAATTTCCGCAAAAGCTTTAACGCCAAATTGGCTATTCCGGAAAGCCGCGTAAGTGTTATTCGGGGATAAGTGAGTTCTTTGGCTCCAAAACCTTTATAAAACCGTGCAAGGTTAGCGTCGTTGGAACCTTCAAAGTCTAGTGTTATCTTACTGTTTGCATGCTGCTTTATAAACTGATCAATAATCAATGTCATTGAAGCATTTGTACGCCCCAACTCACTCACTGCCGAAAAGACAAAGATGGCTTTTTGATGACTTTTGATAAAAATAGCGCCTGCACATAATTCATTATCAGAGCTATAGGCGCAAGCAACCTCAGCAATTCCTTTATGAATACATATATTGATCAATTTTAGCAATGTAATATATTCTTTATTTCCAAGGTGGGTCAATCCCACTCCCCTGTTGTGCCGGAAAAGCGCCACTACCTCTTCAGGAGTTGTAGAAGATAAAACCGAAATATTTGATTGCCTGGCCCGCTTAAGATTGCGTTTTGTGTTTTCCGAATAGTTTTCAGAAAGAGTTTCATATCGAAAATTCAGATCAAGTTCGTGATTTAGCAAATTGGAAACTTTGCATTTAAGATGGTCTGCCTTATTAAGCTTATTTAGGTTGATATCTGCAAATTTATATTTCTCAGGAATTTCATCGATAAATTCCTTTACGACCTCTGCTGTGAGGTGATTGAGTGAAAAAACCCCTAATTGCTGCGTGAAATATGGTTGATAAATATAGTTTACAAAGTATTTCCTACCCGATGGAATAGGGAAAACAGCCTTATAATTGTCTTCAATCAAACCATTCCAACCAGGGCAAACAGCATCAAGATACCAGGAATAGCCGTAAATATTTCCATTGAAAGCCTTTTCGATGCATTCATCCCATCTGGCCTTGTCGATATCCCCGTATTTTACAAAACTTATCAACCTTTGATTTTTTTTGTTTTGAACTCAGCGTTAGGAGGTGGCGTTTTTTAATAATTCTTCATAAACCGGCAACCAACCTTTCCAACGGCCTTTATCGCTCAGCGATTCGTTATGCCAGAGGCTGATAAAAGTCCCTCCCACCGATTTAACTTCATCCAGCATTGGCTTGATGTTATCAAAAGCCTCTTCGGGCTTCAACTTCAAGTAATCGTTTAAAGTTCCATCCATTACTGCAAAAGGATACACGCGCAAATTGGTTTCAATATCGAGATCGAGATCAAAAAAATTAAACGGATCACAAATCCCGGCTCTAAAGCCCAACTCTGAAGCAAATCCCATTGAATAATCCCGTTCAATATCTAAATTTATAAGGTTCCTGTAGGTGGCCGGTAATTCTAGTTTAAGGAAATGTTGTCTGCTGCTTGTAATTTCGCGTCTGAGGACTTTTGAAAGCCTGGCAATTTCCTCGCCAAGTTTATCAGGTTTGCTAAATGAACCATAAGAAGGATGGATCCCAACTTCAGCATAATCGGCGATTGATTTTATCAATGCTTGAAAATAGCGGTTGTTCACCGGTATGTTTTTATCGTTCAAGCCATAATCTGCAAAAAGAATGAAATAGACAGGATTAAGATTATATTTCTCCTGCCACTCAAACTGCTTCGGAAAAGTATCAAAAGGATCGGCGTCGAGGTAAAGCAAAACGCGCGTACGATGTTTTATTTCGGAAAAATCACCTTGAATGGCGGCCCTTAAAAAACCACCAAACCCACGAGTGAATCCTTTATGCCTGTATGAATATGCCGCATCAATATCATAAGTAGGTATGAACCGGAATGTACGGTTACTGAATTTAACACCCGGATACCTCTCTGAAATTTTGTTTTTCAGCATTATAGCCCAGATATTTACCAAAGGCCTGCGCAAAAAACCCTGCTTATATGCCTCACTTGACCTGGCTTGAAATCGCCCATGTATATCGCGGATATGCGGCAGGTACTCCTCATAGCGTGACACAAGGAAGAATGATGCAGATAGCATATCAAACGGAAATAAAGAACCATCATCATAAACAGGGAAGAAAGCCCGTGAACCTTCAAAATCGAAGTAACGCAATTCCTTACCGGAAATTCCTGTTTCAAAAAGCAGGCCGGAAGAAGCCATGTAGAGTTCGCCGGGTGAAGGGCAAGCACCATAAGCCAGTTTTGGTCCTCTGCAGGACAAGTATTCATCAATCCTTGATGTAACAACCATTTCAATGCCTATCACATCGTTGAGCAACAGCCTTAAAATGAAACTCAACCTTTTGGTTATCCGGGGAGTATAAATCAGCAACATACTAACATAGTGATTCTGTAGCAAAGATAGCATAATAGCGGCAGCCATTCAGGTTCCCAAATAATTTTGACGTATTAACAATTGTCCCTCTCATAGTCTCCCGAAAATCGATGAAAAGTTTGTATTTTTGGCCTCCTACAGAAGGAAAAAAGAATGGAAAATTTTATTGTTTCGGCCCGTAAATACAGGCCTGCAACTTTTGATACTGTGGTTGGGCAGTCATCAATTACTACAACGCTTAAGAACGCTATCCGCAATAACCAACTGGCTCAGGCATTTCTTTTTTGCGGTCCCCGCGGCGTGGGAAAGACCACCTGTGCACGAATCCTTGCCAAGACAATAAATTGCGACAATCCGACTGATACAACAGAAGCTTGCAATGTATGCCCTTCATGTGTTTCATTTAACGAATCTTCTTCTTTTAACATCCACGAGCTTGATGCAGCATCCAATAATTCGGTGGATGGTATCCGCAGCCTGATTGACCAGGTACGGATTCCGCCACAGGCCGGCCGGTATAAAGTTTATATTATTGATGAGGTGCATATGCTTAGCAACGCGGCTTTCAATTCATTTCTTAAAACCCTTGAAGAACCGCCTGCATACGCCAAATTTATTCTGGCTACAACTGATAAGCATAAAATTATTCCTACAATATTATCCCGCTGCCAGATTTTTGATTTTAAACGTATAGGGATTGAGGACATTGCAAAACACCTGTCATTTGTCGCAAAAAGTGAAAATGTTATAGCAGAAGAACAAGCCTTGCATATTATTGCGCAAAAAGCAGATGGAGCCTTGCGTGATGCGCTTTCCATTTTTGACCAGATTGTTAGTTTCGGCGGTAATGAGCTCACTTATGCCAAAGTGATCGAAAACCTGAATGTTCTTGATTACGATTACTATTTTGTTATAACGAATTCTATGTTATCGGGTAACCTATCGCAAACCCTGATTACTATCAATGAGATTTTTAATAATGGTTTCGATGGGCAACATTTTCTTATTGGTCTTGGCGAACACCTGCGTAACTTACTCATGTGCAAAGACAAAGCCACATCCCAATTGATTGAAACCAGCGAGAATATCCGGTTGAAATATGCTGATCAGGCAAAACATTGCACTGTCCCATTTCTGCTGAAAGCACTTGATTTATCCAACAAATGCGACCTCAACTATAGAATATCAAACAATAAGCGGCTGCTTGTGGAACTTGCTTTAATGCAGATGTGTGAAATACAGGATGCACCTGTTGGTGAAAACAAAACAAAACTTTCCACCAGCATTCCATTACCACAATCGCCACCAAAGGATACTGAATCTCTGCCCTTAACCGAACCAACACCTATTAAGCCATCGGAAACCAAGGTTGAGCAAGCCCCTTTAGCTCCCTATAATCAGCAGCCCCGAACAACGCAAACTTTGCAACCTACCAATAATCTTTCTATAAAAGGAGCTGGGATTTATAATGATGATCCTGATAAAAATGCTGACTCAATCTCAATGTTAGCTTCCGAACCTGCTAACACTCCATTCTCAAACCATGATCTTATTGAAGTCTGGACCGAATATGCTAATCAGTTTTCTTCTGTTTCTCCCAATTTTTATTCTACACTTACAAGGCGCATGCCTGAGCTTAAAGCAGATAATCTTATCAGCCTGACAATTGACAACAAAGTTCAGGAAGATGAATTAAATAACAAGCGAAATGAAATGCTTGAATTCCTTTCGCAAAAGCTGCAGAATGATCTTATCCGTTTTGAAACTTCAATTTCGCAATCAGATGAGGTTAGAAGACCATATAGTGACCAGGATAAATTTGCTGCATTGTCGGTAAAAAACCCTGCATTGCTGCACCTGAAAAAAGAACTTGATCTTGAACTTGATCTTTAACATTCCCGGATGAGTTTATGTAAAAGCATTCGTTATTCACTAACGGATGGATTATTCTTAATTGAATTACAATTATAAACGCGCACTCAGTCACTAAAAGACTAAATTACAGCTATGCCTATGATATTTGCGATTGGAGAAACAGTTCTTGATATAATTTTCGAAAACGAAATTCCCGTTTCAGCATGTGTTGGAGGTTCAATGTTTAATTCGGCGATTTCATTAGGCCGGATGCACGCACCTGTTAGCATGATTACCGGCTATTCCAATGATCAACCAGGGAAAATGGCTGATGATTTTCTGAAGAAGAATGGTGTGGACGATTCATTGGTTATGCATTATGACGATGGCAAAACCACTATCGCTCTTGCATTTCTGGATGAGGCTAAAAAAGCATCCTACCAATTTTATCAGGAATGGCCATCAAATCGTGTTCAATGGAGCCTTCCTGAATTTACTCACGGCGACCTTTTACTGTTCGGTTCTGTCTTTTCGTTACGACCTTTTATACGCCCTTATTTTTCGCAACTGTTTGAAAAAGCCCGGCAGGCAGGTATTTGTTCAATCTACGACCCTAACTTCAGGGCTGCACATCTTAATGATCTGGAAGCATTAAAACCTGCTATCCTTGCCAACATGAGTAATGCCAGCATAATAAGAGGGTCCGACGAAGATTTCGAACACATATTCGGACTTACTGACCCAGACGTAATTTACTCCGTTATTAAAGCCTGGTGCCAAAACCTTATTATTACACAAGGACCGGATGAAGTGCTTCTCTACACTTCAAAATTAATGAAGCGTTATTCCGTTCCAAACATCTCTGTATTAAGCACGATTGGCGCCGGTGATAGTTTTAATGCAGGTTTGCTCAAAAGCCTGCTTTTAAGAGGAACAAATCTTCATACTCTTGAAACCTTTAATGAACAAGCATGGGATGATCTCATTCATTGTGGTGTAGCATGCGCTTCTGCAGTTTGTTGCAGCAAAGAAAACTATGTACCTGCTGGTTTTTAGCCCTGTAAATGAACCACCCTGCCGCAGAACAGCGGGGTATTAGAATCCAGAAGAATCTTTAAATTCTGCCTCCTGTATTCTGTATTCTCATTAGAAATATAGTAAAAAAACGTAACAATCCTGCCTGACGGCAGTAAGACTGCGGGGAAGTAAACCTAAAGAAAGATTAAATCAATAACAAAACAGACATACTTTGGCTACCTGAGTTTATTGTAACGCCTGAAAAAAGATTTGCAAAACAACCTAGCAATTCTATAATTTAGCACCCTGAAATACAACTTCAACAAATCATTCTGATTCACAATCCTGTCATAAGTATAACAGCTACTTCAACCTCGCGATAAATAAATTATTAAGCTATGTTTCGGTTACTATCCAAACTTATCCTTGTATTAGCTGGCTGGAAGGTTATTGGAAAAGAATACAAGGACATTAAACGCTGCATCGTGGTAATGGCTCCTCATACAAGCAACTGGGATTTCGTTTTAGGACGCCTGGGCTACGCATCGCTGGGCATGGAGGTTCATTTCCTTATGAAAAAAGAGTCATTTAAATTTCCATTGGGATACCTGATAAAGGTAATTGGCGGAATACCTGTGGACCGTAAACATTCCACAAACGTCATAAGTATTATTACAGATATGTTTAGGACAAAAGAGCATCTGATACTTACAATAACACCCGAAGCTACTCGTAGCCTTAACCATAATTGGAAACGTGGTTTTTACTATATAGCATTACAGTCGGATATCCCCCTTTTATTAGGATATCTTGATTTTAGCAAGAAAGAAGCCGGGCTTGGTTGTGTTGTTATACCAACGGGAAACTACGAACAAGATATGGTTAAGATTGAAGCATTTTATAAAACCAAAACAGCTCTCTACCCCGAAAAATTCAACCTTTCCCCTGTGAATCGTCAAAAGAATTAACTTGCAGGATTAATAAAATTTATACATGAAAACAAAATCAATATAAAAAATCATGAACGAAAAGGAAATACAAATTGCACTCATTGGACTTGGCTACGTAGGTTTACCCCTTGCCGTTGAATTCGGAAAAAAAATAGCTGTAACCGGCTTTGA
>Ga0268283_1001504_pt1 | contig 11370 bp, 10 predicted proteins | sample saktaG_13_FD_190140 | JGI IMG/M metagenome (GOLD analysis project Ga0268283, IMG submission 190140) | Saline water microbial communities from Sakinaw Lake, British Columbia, Canada - sak_2013_06_06_36m | ecosystem: Environmental > Aquatic > Non-marine Saline and Alkaline > Saline ... | reverse complement strand
ACCGGCAAATCCATGCTGACGCGACGTCGCAGCACATCAGCCATGGCATTGCGAAAAAAAGGACCGCAGGAAAACAGGATCACCGGCAGCGTCAAGACCCAGGACGCCCAACGCAGCAACTGCTCCATCTCGGCGGTCAAATCACCTGGCGCGGCGACATAGGCCGGGTAGGCGTACATCATCACCTGCATCATGCACAGGCCAGCCACCGCCAGGCGCCAGAGCGCCTTGCGGCCTTCGTCTCGTCGCTGCTCACGGGCAAAGGCGTCGTTGGCCGGCACGGCGCGGTAGCCGGCGCGCTGCACGGCTCGCATCCAGGCAGAAGGTTGAATGGAGTCCGCTGACCAGACAATCCTGGCCCGGTGACTGCCTGCGCTCACATTGGCCTGCAGCACGCCCGGCACACTCAGCAACGCCGCCTCCACGGTGAGCGCACAGGCCGCACAATGCATACCCTCGATCAGCAGGTTGGACTCCCAACAATGCTCACGGCTCGCATCCGGTCGACTGAAGGCCGACCATTCCTGTGGATCGTCCAGCAGCGAATACAGATCCTCCGTGGGACCTGGGGCAGCCGCCTCGAACGCATAGGTGGTTAGCGCAATGTCGCTGATTTTGGGTGCCGCCGGAGTGGCGCCAGGACTTGCAGTTGACATAGGATCCAAGTGTGCGCGGGTATGCCTTCAGTTTAACTGACCAATATCAAGCAATTTGCCGGCGATCGGAGTAAGCTGCAAAGCACAACTCAACAGGAGAATGTTATGTACCAGAAGATCCTTGTCGCCACCGACGGCTCGCCGCTGTCCAAGAAGGCGGTGACCAGTGCCATCGCGCTGGCTGCACTGACCGGTGCAGAACTGGTCGCATTAAAGGTTGTTCCGCGTTACCCGCAGAGCTATTTTGAGGGCGGACTGGCCTTGCAGGCTGCCGAAGTCAGCCGAGTCGAGAAGCAATGGGCCGAGGATGGGCTGGCGATCGTCGAGGCAGTCCAAAAAGCAGCACTCGCCAAAGGCGTCAAAACCAAGGCTCTCACGGTCAGGTCCGACCTCATATCGGACGCCGTCATCGCTGCCGCGAAGAAGCACAAATGCGACCTGATCGTCATGGCTTCACACGGTCGACGAGGCATCAAGCGATTACTCCTGGGCAGTGAGACCCAGCAGGTGCTGACGCACTCACACGTACCTGTGCTGGTGCTGCGCTAGTCGCTATTGGCGCCAGGGCGCCGGGTCGCTGCTGTATTGCGCACGCAGCACGTTTTTCTGCACCTTGCCCATCGCGTTGCGTGGTAGTTCCTCGACCACGTAGCAACGCTTGGGTATCTTGAAGTTGGCCAGCATGGACTTCAGACCGGCAATGATGGCACTGGGGCTCAACACGACCCCCGACCTGGCAATCACCACGGCCACGCCAACCTCACCAAAGTCCGCATCTGCCACACCGACCACCGCACTCTCCGCTACGCCGGGCATTTCATTGATGTAGCCCTCAATCTCGGCCGGATACACGTTGTAGCCACCGCTGATGATGAGATCCTTGCTGCGCCCGACAATGCCCACGTAGCCTTGTTCGTCGATCCTCCCTACATCCCCGGTCCGGAAATAGCCATCGGCCGTGAAATCCTCCGCGGTCTTCTCCGGCATGCGCCAGTAGCCCTTGAACACGTTGGCACCCTTGACCTCAATCCCGCCAATTTGACCCACGGGCAGCGCCTGACCTTGCTCATCGCGCACGCGCAGACTCACCCCAGGCAGGGGCAGACCGACGGTGCCGCCACGGCGCAGCGCAGGATCGCCGAAATACGGATTGGAAGTGAGCATGACGGTCTCGCTCATGCCATAGCGCTCCAGAATCGTGTGGCCGGTCCTGTGCTGCCATTGACTGAACGTTTCGATCAGCAAGGGGGCTGAACCGGCGATGAAAAGTCGCATGTTGCACGTTGCAGCCTGGTCCAAACCGCGTTCTGCCAACAGCCTGACGTAGAGCGTAGGCACGCCCATGAAGACGGTGGCACGTGGCAATCTGTCGATCACCCATTGGGGATCGAACTTGCTCAGCCAGAGCATCTTGCTGCCACTCAGAAGCGCACCATGAATCGCCACAAACAATCCGTGCACATGAAAGATCGGCAAAGCATGAATCAATACATCAGCGCCCTCCCCCTGGCTGCGCCAGCCCCAGTACTCCTTCAGAACCTGTGCATTGCTGAGCAGGTTGCCGTGCGTCAGCATGGCGCCCTTGGAACGTCCGGTCGTCCCGCTGGTGTAGATGATCGCAGCCAGATCATCGGCCTGGCGCTTCACCGGCCTATGCTGGTCTGAACAATGCGCTGCGCGTTCCAGCAGCGACCCCGTGCGGTCGCTGTTAAGCGTGAATACGGATTGCGTGCCAGCGTTGAAAGCAATCTTGCTGACCCAGCCGAAATTCTTGCCAGTGCACACAACGACCGCGGGCTCCGCATTGCCGATAAAGTACTCAATCTCCGTGCTTTGGTAGGCCACGTTGAGCGGCAGATAGACAAAGCCGGCGCGCAAGGTTGCCAGGTACAGCAGCATCGCCTCCACCGATTTATCAACCTGTACCGCAATCCGCGCACCTGCCGGCAAGTTCAACGATTGCAGCAAATTGGCCAGCATGGCGCTGGCACGCTCCAGGTCATGCCAGCTGTAACACAGGCCATCTTCGGTCTCCACCGCAATGGCGTCCAGGGTGCTCGGAAAGGCAGCGCGCAAGGCCTCATAAAGATTAACGTTGCCTGGGGGTGAAACAGATGGAGTTTTCATGATAATCATCTAACCGTTGCCATACCCATCACCAGATCCGGGAGGCTGGTGGCGATACCCGGAAAAATGCAGATCAACAGCACCGCCAGAAACATCAGGAGCACAAACGGCAGCACGCCCCAGATAATTTCGCCCAGCGCAATATCCGGTGCGATATTCTTGATGACAAAAATGTTGAGTCCGACTGGCGGATGAATCAGTCCAGCCTCCATCACGATGGTCATCAGGACGCCGAACCAGATCAGGTCAAACCCGGCCGCCTTCAGCGGCGGCAGGATGATGGGTGCCGTCATCAGGATGATGCTGACCGGCGGCAGGAAGAACCCGAGCACGATCACCATCAGCAAAATGGCCGCCAACAAGACCCACTTGGACAGATGCAGGCCGACCACCCACTCGGCGGTGGACTGACTGATGTGCAGGAAGCTCATCACGTAGGAGAACAGCAGCGACATACCGATGATCATCATCAGCATGGTCGATTCGCGCAGTGTCGCTGTCAGAATGGGCGCTACATCCTTGGGTCGCCAGACCCCGTAGATCGTCGCAATCAGTGCCAGCGCCAGCAATGCACCCAGGCCGGCGGTCTCCGATGGCGTCGCAAAACCACCGTAAAGCGCCACCATGACGCCAATCAGCAGCAGCACGAAGGGCACGACCCGCGGCAGCATTTCAAACTTCTGCCGGTTGGTGAAGGTCTCATCGAGCAGCAACGCGGAAGCCGCGCCTGAGCGCTCGAATTCGGCTTGCGCCAGCCGATGTTCCTTGCGGTATCGCAGGGCCGCATAGACCGCAAACAGTCCGACCAGCAGAACGCCTGGGAAGATGCCGGCAAGAAACAGCCGCCCGAGCGACTGCTCTGCCGCCACTGCGTACAGAATCATGGTGATCGACGGCGGTAGCAATATCCCCAGCGTGCCTCCGGCGGCGATGATGCCAGCGGCAAATCCGGGCGAATAGCCACGCTTGCGCATCTCGGGAATGCCAGCGCTACCGATGGCCGAGCAGGTCGCCGGACTGGATCCGGCCATCGCCGCAAACAGCGCGCAGGCGAACACGTTGGCGATGCCAAGCCCACCGGGAATCCGGCCCATCCAGACATGCATGGCAGCGTACAGGTCCTGGCCGGCACGGGATCTGCCGATCGCCGCGCCCTTGAGGATGAAGAGCGGAATTGACAGCAGCGTGATGCTGGCCATTTCCTCATAGACGTTTTGGGTCACCGTGTTGAGCGCTGAAGCCGGCATGAACAGGTACATGAAAAGTACGGCCACGCTGCCCAGCGCAAACGAGATCGGCGCGCCCGAGAACATGAAAATCAGCGTCACAACCCCAAACAACAGCCCCATGCTCAGCATCGTCATGACGCCACCCGCTCTGCTTTGCCCAGCATGACGTTGATGCGAGCGCTGAGTTGAATCAGGAGTTGCAGACTCAGCAGCGTCATGCCAGCGGCCATCAAACCGTAGGGAATGGACAGCGACGGCGCCCAGGAGGAAGAAGTGGTTTGATGCTCTACCCAGGCTTCATGAAACAGGGTCCAGGATTTCCACGCAAAGAAGCTGCAGAACATCAGACACAGCAAATCCACCAGCAGCAAGCGCAGGCGATTGAGCGAACCCGGCAGCAAGCTGGCGATGGCCTCAATGCCGACGTGTCCACGCAAGGCCTGGACAAAGGAACTGCACAAGAAAGTGGCGCCAACCAGGCAAAAGACAGCCGCTTCATCCTGCCAGTCAGTGGAAGACTTCATCACGTAGCGCGAGACCACGCTGTACGTCAGCACGGCCGAGGCAATCAGCAGGGCAATCATGCCTGCCATGACCATGAGCCGATTGATCCGCATCAGGACGATCGCCAGCGGCAGCAACAGGCGCGGCGTATCTGGGTCCACGCCCAGCACCGCGGACCCCACTTCAATACCGTGCGTCATGCCAGTTTCTGTGCAGCTTTGAGCAGCGCCGCACATGACTCGCTCTTTTCCGAGAAGTCCTTCCAGGCTGTTTCGCGCGCGATCACCTGCCATTTCTTCAGGATCGCCTCATCCATGTCATAGACCTTGGCCCCAGCCTTGGCGTAAATTTCGGCAGCCGCCTTGTCGTCTGCGCGTGCGGCTTCCTGACCAAAAACCTCCAACTCAGCGCCAACCGCCATCACCACATCCTGCTGCGCTTTGGGCAAGCGGTTGAAGACCTCCTTGGAAATGATCAGGGGCTCCAGCATGAACCAGTAGGTCTTGTTGCGACCCGTGGTCAGATGTTTGGCAATTTCCTCCAGTTTGAAGGAAATGAAGCTGGTGCTCGAGGTCATGGCAGCGTCCATGGCACCGGTCTGCATGGCGGCGTAGATTTCGTTGGAAGGCAAAGTGATCACCGAGGCACCGGCGGTCTTGAGCATCATGTCCATCTCTCGACTGCCACCACGCACCTTGAGGCCCTTGGCATCGTCCGGTGTCAGCAGTGGGCGCACGCGACTGGCAACGCCGCCGGCCTGCCAGATCCAGCTGACAATGATGATTCCCTTTTCGTCAAGCACCTTCGACAAGAGTTTGCCAACCTCGGCAGTCTTCCAGAGCGCGCCTTGCTCGTAACTGGGTACCAACGCAGGCATCAAACCAATGTTGGTCTCAGCCACCTCACCGCCAGCGTACGAAAGTGGAAACAGGCTCATGTCAAGTGCACCTTTGCGCACCGCGGAAAACTGCGCGTTGGTCTTCATCAGCGAGGAGCCTGGATAAACCGACGCCTTCAGTGCGCCTGCTGTTCTCTTCTCAACCTCGACGGCGAAGCGCCGGCACAGGCGGTCCCTGAAATCGCCTTCGGTCAGGGTGCCTCCCGGAAACTGGTGCGAGATTTTCAATCCCGCGGCGCCACTCTGAGGCCAGGCTGAAGGTGCCATCGCCGCCGTGGCGACAGCGCCGGCGCCGTGAATGAAGTGTCGTCTGGATAAGGTCATTTTTTGTCTCCTGGGTTATGGCCGAGTCTTGTTGTCGGCCTATTTTAGAAATTCTTCTATGCCAGCGGAAGCGGGGACTTTCCCTTGCAACAGATTGGCCCGGTAGCGATCCAGCCGTTTCAGGTCGTACAAGTAGTTCACCATCATCCCGCAGGACTGTTTCATTCCCTTGGACGATGGGTCACCAGCCCAGTTCAGTCGCTCGATCCGGGCGCCGTTTCCCAGGTGAAATCTTGCCACCGGGTCGACCGGTTTGCCATCTACCAGTGCTCGGCTGAGGTAGTAGGCGGCGCAGCGCAACAGCATGCGTCGCAGCGGCGATTTGACATCGAGTTCCAGCGCCCTGTCCGCGCCAAGCAATAACTGTGCGGCCGTCACACCCGCAGGGCCTGTCTCCCCGGTCAGTTCGGCACGCGCCTTGTCGTCGAGCTGATCCAGCATTGCAGCGGCGTTCTTGCCCAGCCAGCTGCGAAAACCCGGAATGGGAGAAAGTGTGGCAAAAGTCTTCAGCCGGGGGAACTCGAGCTTGAGCGTCTCCACCACGCGTTTGATCAGCGAGTCGCCGAAACTGACACCGCGCAAGCCGACCTGGGTGTTGCTGATCGAGTAGAAGATGGCCGTTGTGGCCTTGTTCAAGTCTTCCACAGCGGCCGACTCGTCGAGCAGTGGCGTGATGCCGGCAGCTATTTCATGCAGCAGGGCCACTTCAACAAAGATCAGCGGATCTTCAGGCAAGCGTGGATGAAAAAAGCCGTAGCAACGCCGATCGGAATCCAGTCGATTCTTGACGTCAGCCCAGCTCTTGATATCGTGGACGGCCTCGTACTTGATCAGTTTTTCAATCAGGGAGGCCGGCGAATCCCAACTGATGCGTCGCAGGTCCAGGAATCCGACGTCAAACCAGGTGGAGAACATGTATTCCATCTCGACATCGAGTGCCTGCAACTGCGGGTCCGTCCTGAGAGCCGGCAACATCTCGGCGCGCAGGTCGACCAGGAAGCGTATGCCTTGCGGGAATGCACTGAAGCGCTGCAGCAAACGCCGGCGCGGCGACACGGTAGCGCGGCGATACTGCACTTCGGCAAGCGCCTCGTCGGGTGTCCCTACCGAGGCGGCAAAGCGCGTCTGCGCAAGTTTGATGACCTGGGGATCGGCCACGAACTGCTCGCTCATCAGCAGCCAGCAATCACGCCGCTCAGGCGCTGGTGCCGCGGCATACCACTGCGCGAAGACGCTGGCGCGGCGCCCGCCCTCGACCTCGCTGACACGTCCATCCACCACCGCACGTAGCTCGGCCAGCGTGTGACGCAGGGCGCGCGGCGACATCGCCTCACCCTTGCGCCGCAGGGTGCCAGCCAGGCGCTCGCCGGTTGAGCGCGAAACCACCTGTCCACGCGCGGCCGCACTTGATCCGCTCCCCCCGACTTCGCTGCGCTTTGATTCCACCAGGCCATGCATGGCGTCTGTCACTTCTGCAGCTTTGGGCCCCACCGAAGCGGCGCCTGCATCACGGGCCGCACCCTGCCGCTTTGCACCCGAGGCGGGCAATAACTTCGAAACCTTGCGACTGATCCAGTCAGAGGTGTTCATCGATAGCCAGGAAAGTCAGTTTCGAGCCCGGGACTGCGCCCAGCGCCACAGACCGATGCCGCCGAAAATCATCGGCAGACACAGCCACTGGCCCATGCTCATGCCCAAGGACAGAATACCCAGATGGGCATCGGGTTCGCGAAAGAACTCGGTACAGAAGCGCAACACACCATAGCCGATCAGAAAGACAGCAGCCACCTGCCCCTCGCGCCGCTGCTTGCGGGCGTACAGCCACAACAGAACGAACAGCAGAACGCCCTCCCCCAAAAACTGATAGAGCTGCGATGGATGGCGCGGCACATCGCCAGCGCCGCGAAACACCATGCCCCAGGGCAAGTCGGGGCTACAGACCCGCCCCCACAGTTCGCCGTTGATGAAGTTGCCAATCCGCCCCGCTGCCAAGCCGGTGGGCACGCAGGGCGCGACAAAATCCGCTACCTGCAGCCAGGGCCTGCTGCGTGAGCGGGCAAACCAGACCATCGCCACAATGACCCCCAGCATGCCGCCGTGGAAACTCATGCCCCCTTGCCACACGGCAAAGACTTCAAGTGGATGCCCCAGATAGTAGAGCGGCTTGTAGAACAGGCAGTAGCCCAGTCGCCCACCAAGCACGACCCCCATCACTCCCATGAAAAGAATGTCTTCCACATCCTTGCTGCTCCAGGCGCCCCTTTCCCCGATGGAAGCGAAGGGCTCATGCAGCAGGCGGCGCCGACCCAGCAACATGAACAGCCCGAAGGCCGCCAGATACGTCAGTCCATACCAGTGAACGGCGAGCGGGCCAACTTGCAGGGCAACAGGATCGATTTGAGGATGAATCAGCATGAACGGATTGTGCACTCAGGCTCGACTTCCTGAGTGATCTATAAAATGCACAGAATATACAAAACCGCGCCCGGGTGCCACCCTGGCCTTAACGACCGAACCCATTAGCGAGAAGCATCCCATGACCAAGCAAGCCGTCATCCTCAACCCCAGAAGCCGGAACATCACTGAGGGCAAGTCACGTGCCCCGAATCGTTCCATGTACTACGCCATGGGTTACCAGGCAGAGGACTTCAAGAAGCCCATGGTCGGTGTAGCCAACGGCCACAGCACCATCACGCCCTGCAACAGTGGTTTGCAGAAACTCGCCGACGCAGCCATCGAGGCAATCGAAGCGGCCGGCGGCAATGCCCAGGTATTTGGCACACCCACCATCTCGGACGGCATGTCCATGGGCACGGAAGGTATGAAGTACTCACTGGTCAGTCGCGAGGTAATTTCCGACTGCATCGAGACCTGCGTGCAGGGCCAGTGGATGGACGGCGTGATCGTGATTGGTGGCTGCGACAAGAATATGCCAGGTGGCCTGATGGGCATGCTGCGCGCCAATGTGCCGGCCATCTTTGTCTACGGCGGCACCATCCTGCCGGGCCACTACAAGGGCAAGGACCTCAATATCGTCAGCGTCTTTGAGGCGGTGGGCGAAAACGCCGCGGGTCGCATGAGCGACGAAGACCTGCTGGAGATCGAGCGGCGCGCTGTTCCCGGGCCTGGCTCCTGCGGCGGCATGTACACAGCCAACACCATGTCGTCCGCCTTTGAGGCCCTGGGCATCTCGCTGCCCTACTCCAGCACCATGGCCAATCCGCACGACGAGAAAGTCAACTCGGCCAGAGAGTCAGCCACCGTGCTGATCGAGGCCATCAAGAAGGACCTCAAGCCGCGCGATATCGTGACCCGCAAGTCGATTGAAAACGCGGTTGCCGTCATCATGGCCACCGGTGGCTCGACCAATGCGGTATTGCACTTCCTGGCCATTGCCCATGCGGCTGGCGTCGACTGGTCGATTGACGACTTTGAGCGCGTACGCCAGAAAACTCCGGTTCTGTGCGATCTCAAGCCCAGCGGCCAGTACCTGGCGGTCGACCTGCACCGCGCCGGCGGCATTCCCCAGGTCATGAAGATCTTGCTGACCGCGGGTCTGCTGCATGGCGACTGCATAACGATTACTGGCAAAACCATCGCCGAAGTGTTGCAGGACGTCCCTGCCGTTCCCCGCGCCGACCAGGACGTGATCCGCCCCCTGTCCAACCCGATGTACGAGCAGGGCCATCTGGCCATATTGAAGGGCAATCTGGCGCCCGAAGGATGCGTTGCCAAGATTACCGGGCTGAAAAACCCCGTGATGACCGGACCTGCCCGCGTGTTTGATGACGAACAGTCCGGCCTGGCTGCCATCCTTGCTGGAAAGATCGTTCCTGGGGACGTCATGGTGCTGCGCTACCTTGGCCCCAAGGGCGGACCCGGCATGCCAGAAATGCTGGCACCCACCGGGGCGCTGGTCGGTCAGGGTCTGGGTGAATCGGTCGGCCTGATTACCGATGGCCGATTTTCCGGCGGCACCTGGGGTATGGTGGTAGGACACGTCGCGCCTGAAGCCGCCGTAGGCGGCACCATCGCCTTTATCCAGGAGGGTGACTCGATCACCATCGATGCGCGTCAGTTGCTGCTGCAACTCAATGTCAGCGACCAGGAGATCGCCCGACGCCGCGCCGCCTGGACGGCGCCGAAGCCACGCTACACGCGTGGCGTGCAGGCCAAGTTTGCCTTCAACGCCTCGACCGCCAGCAAAGGCGCGGTGCTGGACAATTACTGATTCCCTGTCAGCGCTTTTTCTTCTTGCCCGAGGTCCCGAGGGCCTCGTGGTTGCGCTCGATGCGCGCCTGGCGTCGCTTGTCCTCTTTGGCCATGGCCGTCTTCTTGGTATGGCCTGACCAGTCGGCCCAGGACCACCAGAGCACCGCCATGCCGAAAGGCGAAAGCACCCACCACCACTCCCAGGCCGCCACCGGACCCAGGCCAAAGTACTTCATGAGTAAAAATACCAATCCAAGTCCGAGCAAATACACCGCTGTTCTCCCAAGATGATCAGGCTTCTGGCTCTGCCCCGATTGGCAGGCTCCATCGCTACAATTGCGCTTAGCGACTGTACCCTAACCCATGAGGAAATAGCCCATGCGACCTGCGCTGTTGATTTTGCTTGCCGGTTCTTTCATCTGTCCACCCGCCCTGGCCGACCAGGCCTTGGCCAAGGCCAAGAACTGCCTGTCATGCCATACCGTGGACAAAAAAGTCGTGGGTCCCGCCTATCAGGATGTAGCCCGAAAGTACGCCGGTCAAAAAGACGCACCGGACAAACTGGCCGGCAAGATCATGAAAGGTGGAGCCGGCGTTTGGGGCGTCATACCGATGCCGGTCAACAGCCAGGTGAATGAAGCAGAAGCCAGGAAACTGGCGAATTGGATTCTTTCCCTGAAGTAGGATGACACAGCTACAAAAGCAAAAGGCCCGCAACTGCGGGCCTTTTGCTTGCTACAACTCTACCTCAATAGGTTTGACCCAACTGGCCCAAGATGGCCGGATTCTCCAGCGTCGACGTATCCTGGGTAATGGATTCGCCTTTGGCCAGCGAGCGCAACAGACGCCGCATGATCTTGCCGGAGCGCGTCTTGGGCAGGTTTTCACCAAACCGGATGTCTTTCGGCTTGGCAATCGGACCAATCTCTTTGGCCACCCAGTCGCGCAGTTCCTTGGCAATGGCGCGCGCCTCGTCGCCGGTTGGGCAGGGGCGCTTGAGCACGACAAAGGCACAGATCGCCTCCCCCGTCATGTCGTCGGGTCGGCCCACCACGGCGGCCTCAGCCACCAGGTCGGTCTTTGACACCAGCGCCGATTCAATTTCCATGGTGCCCATGCGGTGCCCGGACACATTGAGCACGTCGTCGATGCGCCCCGTGATCCGGAAATAACCGCGGTCAATACTGCGCACGGCGCCGTCGCCAGCCAGGTAGTAGGTACCCCCCATCTCTTCCGGGAAATAGCTTTTCTTGAAACGATCCGGGTCGTTCCAGATCGTTCGAATCATGGACGGCCAGGGCCGCTTGACCACCAACATCCCGCCTGAGCCGTTAGGCACGTCGTGGCCCGCTTCGTCAACGATTGCCGCCATGATGCCCGGCAGCGGCAAGGTGCAACTGCCCGGAACCAGCGGCGTGGC
>Ga0268283_1001503_pt1 | contig 11386 bp, 8 predicted proteins | sample saktaG_13_FD_190140 | JGI IMG/M metagenome (GOLD analysis project Ga0268283, IMG submission 190140) | Saline water microbial communities from Sakinaw Lake, British Columbia, Canada - sak_2013_06_06_36m | ecosystem: Environmental > Aquatic > Non-marine Saline and Alkaline > Saline ... | reverse complement strand
TGCCAGAAGTTTAGCATCTGCCTTTTTATCGGCTATAAATTTGCGAAAGGCCAGCGAAGCCTTGTCGTAATTTTTTTGTTTGAAGTAGCAATAGCCTAAATTGTAATTTGCCGTGATGAAGAATGGCAACCCGATAGCTCCAGGGCTTAAAAGGAATTTGTTGTATTGCGCGGCAGCGTTGTCAAATTTCCCCTGGCGGTAATAGGATTCCCCAATCCAATAAAGCGCACTGGCAGAAATTGCTTTGTCGGAATTATCGCTTGCTGCTTTTGTGAGCATTGTGTTTGCTCCAGCCATATCATTAACGTTGAATAGCTCAATACCCCGGTAATAAGCTATTTTCTGATATGCCCTGTTCATATCGCCATTCCTGGATTTGATTTTTTCGATAGAAGAAAGGGCTTCTTTATAGTTCTTCGTAATAAGGAAAAGATCAGTAAGATAACCGTAAGCTTCGTCAGCACGAGGCGATGAAGGATAATCAGTCAGATATTTCTGAAGCGCTTTTATCGCTTCGTTGTAAGGATTATAAGATAGTTCGATTGAAAGTTTTGCGTAATTGAAAAGCGCATCTTCTGTAATTAACTTATCAGCTCCAATCTTGTATGCGGATAGAAATGCATTACTCGCAAAAGTTTTTTGATTTGTGCGGATAAAGCAATCACTAAGGTGATAATAGGCACTTTGCGATAGCGAATCCTCTTTGGTAGCTGCAGCCTGGAAATACTTAATCGCTTTCTCATACTGGCTTGTCCGGTAATACGAGAAAGCCAGTTCATATGCATCGGTGGTCGAAATACTTCCCTGTTTTGGGTCTGCTGATTTTTCGAGAAAAGGGATTGCATCGGTGTACTTCCCTGTGCGGTAATAAGCATCGCCAATGAGGCGGCTAAGGTCAGCCGAACGCTTGGATTTATCATCCGACAGTAGTGGAATTGCAATACCAGGTAATTCTTCGTATTTGCCCTGGAATGAGTAGATACGGGCAATGTAGTAAGGAACAACGTTCTTGAAAGTCTCGTTTTTTGTGAGTTTCTGGAAATGTTTCAGAGCCGTTTCGTAATTTTTCTGGATAAAGGCTATATGAGCAAAGTAATACGTTGCAGGGGCTGAATATTTATTCTCCTTATCCTTCACTTCATAAAAATCCCCTTTTGCTTTATCCAGGTTATCGGATTTGAGGTAGCAATAGCCGAGTTTGAAATGGAACTCAGCAAGTTCGTCGGCAGTAAGTTCATATACATCAACCTTATTAAACGATACAATAGCATCTTTAAAAGCTTTGGCATTATACTGCAGCTTGGCAAGTTCATAGTTTGCAGCATTCAGATTGGAGCTTTCAGGATAATCACTGATGAATTTGGCCATCCTGTACATTGCATTATCATGAAAAAGTTTTGCAGCACACAACGCAGTGAAGTAAGCAGATGCAGAGCGAATCCCCTGGTTTTCATATGCCGGGGTGAGGGAAAGGCGTTCATAAATTACCAATGCTGCTCCATATTTTTCTTTGGCAAGCAGATCGGCTGCATTTTTAAAATCGGATATAGGTTGCGTGTAAACTGCAGTCTGCTGGGCGAAAACAGGCGTAATAAGAGTATAGGTTGCTGTTATAATAGCAAATAGCGCTAATTTGTATCTTTTCATAGTAAGTAGCTGAAAGGAGTAAAATTAAGGCATTCTGTTGCCTGATGTCATGCAACGGAACACTACTTATCAACAGGAATTTTTTAACAACTTAACGTGGAAGCAGGCAACTTATTTTCCCGAATCCGTTGTTACCTGAAATGAAGATTCTTTCTTGCTGTAACAAAAAGAGTTAGCATTTCGGAAATCAAGCTAATGGGATATGAGCTCATACGGGTTAATACAGAATAGTGAATTTATTGGCGAAAGGCTTTTTTCCGGGAATATTAGCCCGAAAAACGTAAGTGCCAGGGGCAAGTTCTTCTATATTTATAGTTAAATCTGTATTCTGTACAGAACTGTTTTGCCGGATACACAAGTGTCCTGCCATATCATATATTTCAAAATCTGCCATTTCAAGTTGATTCAAATCAGGATGAATTATAAGCAGGCGTTTCTGCCCATCGGCATAAAGTTTAAATTCGTCTGGGAAAGATATACCTTCTATACTTACTGCGCCGTAAACAAGAGAAAGGTTGTCAACCCATAGTTTTGTGCCACCATGGGGGAGGCCATCAAGGGCATTGGAAGCCAGAAATACAACATTCATAGTGTCCGGGGTTTCCCAAATCTGGTAATCGAGAGGAACTTCAAAAGCGGTCCAATCATTTGTGGTGTCGCTAACAGTTTTATATGCATAGCCTATGGTATCGCGAGTCCCGTTATTCCACCGGAAAAGGCCGAATCCCAAAAAGCAATTGTCCGATGTGGTAGGGAGGTACTTAAAAAAGCCAGTTAGAGATTGAGGGACTCCAGTAAAAGGAGTGCCTCCTGTTATGCTGGCTGTTTGGTTTACATAATCAATGCTGAGTTCTCCAAGTGTCATCATGCCAGGAATGGAAATTGGTGTTGGTAGTGGAAAAGCTATCTGTGTTACGGTTTGCAGCCTGGCACAGGCGGTGCCGCTTTGAGGATTAATGGTTTCCCGCACAACAGTTGTAAATGGTGTTATTAATACCATCATGTTGGATGTATTCCATAAATCAGGTTCTCCTCCTGTCCATTGCTCAAAACTTGCATTAGGGATTACATCTTGTGCAAAACTGCTTCCGGAAAAGATGATAACCGAAAGTGCGGTGAGAATAATTGATGTAAAACCTGCAATTAACTTTTTCATAAGTCTATGTGTTTTTTACAAAAGTAGATATTTAAAAGCAAAATCCCCCCGAAAGGAGGGACTTTGCACGTCAGCTATCCTGTAAGCAGGGTTCTGTAAATGGTTGCCCATTTTTCCATCATTTATCTTGGCCCGTCATCGCTGGCGGGCTCTAACGACTTACCCCCCGGGATCGGGCGGGCAGCCCTCATTCCGGATTACTCCGGAATCCCGGTATATTTAGCCTTTCAACCCATAAGGTTTACCCCATGCTGCCGTCGCCAGCCGCATGCGTGAGCTCTTACCTCACGTTTTCACCCTTGCTTCACAGTTTGCGCTGTGGTAAGCGGTAATTTTCTGTGGCACTTGCTGTTTCCGGCGTCCCGGAACCTTCCCGTTAAGAAGTATGGTGCCCTGCGTTGCCCTGACTTTCCTCTGTATGTTGCCATCCAGCGATAGAACGGATAACTGTTCGGCAGCAAAGGTAAAGCTTTTTAACGATTTTTATCTGTCAGCCTTTGCTAGTATAGAAACCAGAAGTTCAATCAAAAAAGATAAGGAGAGTTGATCTTCTGTTTTTTTGATGAATCTGCAATAATTAAGAAGTTCTTTAGGCTTTAAAGATGCGGGATGGATGCAGTTAGCGGTTCTTGTGAATTATAATTTCGATTGCACCATTACCATATCTGGCGAAGGCTGCGTTGCGGAATTCGATGTCCTCGTATTCCTTCAGCTTGTTGATTAGCGAGGCTTTGAGGATTCCATTGCCAATCCCGTGAATGTAAATAACTTTTGCGTAATTATTAAGGATAGCACTTTCCAGGCTTCGGTCGAAGTAGCTAACTTGTATCTGCAGGATTTCATGATTTGATAAGCCTTCATAATTGTCACGAAGAGCAGATATATGCAAATCTACTTCGGCTTCTCGTCCGGCCACTCTGTGTTTGTCAATCAGCACAACAGTGGAAAGTGGTTTGGAATAACTGGCATTGGTTTCTATAGTTGTATTTTTTCCGTAATCGGCATCCAGAATTGGTGAAGAATTGGCGGATATCTCGCAGAGCGAAACCATAATAGCCTTACCATCGATAATAGAACTATCGATATAGCTTTCTTCCTTGTAAAATTTGACTGGCTTAACTTTAAAGGATTCATTAACGGGCTTCAAAATCTTATCTGTTTCATCTTTGTGAAACAAGGCCTGAATTACACCTTCTGACCATGATTCTAAATCTTCGCGGGAAATGGATTCTATCAGCGCTTTGGTATTAGGTTCAATTGAAGCAAAATCAATTCCACTGTAATTTCCGGCAGAACCGCGCAGGTTGAAACTATAAAGGACAGAATAATCGCTGTTATTGATAATATAAATATCGACAACCCCTGTAATCAGCCATTTTTGATCATGCGGAATAAAAGCCAGGTAAAGCCCTTGCGGATGGGTCATTTCCTGCCTTGCCGGCCTGAGTTTGCTCTGCTGGTTCTCGCTGTAAACATCAAGTTTTGGATCCGGAACCGGAAGTTCAATCTCATAATTCTTGTCAAACAAAGACGAAGGTCCGTTCATAGCCTCTATCCTGATGAGATTGCTTGCAAGTGTAGGTATATCAAAACCATCTTCTATAGCAACGCTTACCAGATTGGTGTTTATTATCCGGGTAACTACGCCTCCGCCATTTTCGTTTAGGAACCGGACTTTGTCACCAATATTTAATTTCATGATTCAGGAATAGTATAAAGCGTATAAAATTTGTCATGTAAGGTGCTTAAACTTTGCCTTGCCAGACATAAGAGCAAAATATTACAGTTAATTACTGTTGTTACAATAGTTGGCAAAGATATGTAATTTCAACTTGAATATAAAGTGCTTTCATAGCAAGCGCGATTTCAAATATTAGAAATTAACGTTTTCCGATCGCTTATTTCAATAATTTTGGAGAAAATATGAGCTAAGATGACTCAATATAAGAACTATGCTTCTATAGCAGTTTTAATACTTTCAATTAGCTTTGCTGCATGCCGCAAAGAAAATAAGACTACAACTTTGAATATCGGATTTTCTCATTCAGTCGGGAACAAGGCTTTTATTCAAGATAGCCTGCAATATGTCAATGCCGCTGGAAACCACTATGAAGTGAATGATCTGCAATATTTTATTTCAGAGGTTATTTTACATAAGTCAGATGGTGAAAATGTGGCAATAATTACGGATAATGGTATTCATTATGTGGATATAGATATTCCCGGTACATTAAGTTGGAATATAGGCCAGCAGATCCCTACAGGTAATTACACTTCGGTATCCTTCACTTTTGGGATTAATGAAGCGAAGAATAAAACCGGGTTATTTTTAAATCCCCCGCAGCGCGATATGTTCTGGCCTGATCCGATGGGAGGTGGTTATCATTATTTAAAGATGAACGGGCAGTGGGTGGATACTCTTGATGAGCTCATGCTTTTTAATTTTCACATAGGGATTGGTATGATGGAAGGAATGGGTTTCGTTCAAAACTATTTTACAGTCAATGTTCCAAACTCAGGAGCAAATCTTACTTCTGATGCAGATCAAAAACTTTTACTAAACATGGATATTGCAAGTTGGTTCGAAACGCCAATTCTGTGGGACTGGAATACAATTGGCGGGTCGATAATGCAGAATCAGGGAGCTATGTACATGGCATGCGAAAATGGAGCTGATGCCTTTAGTTGTAAATGGTCAAATAACTAGGAGTTCAACCAGAACCATTTTGAAATGAAAAGTATATTTTTCCGGAAGATTTTAATACGCATTCTTTCATTAGTAATGGGTTTGGCTTGTTTATCTGCATCTTCCTGTAAGAAGGATTCCAAAACGGTTGCTATTGCGGAACCATATACCCTCGTAATACCCAGGTTTTTCCCTACCAAGCTAAATATACCGGCTGACAATCCACTCACAAAGGAGGGTGTTGCTCTTGGGCGCTACTTGTTTTATGATACAAGGCTTTCAGGACGCACTGATCCTGATTCCATGATGACATGTGCCACTTGCCATCTTCAGGCACGTGCTTTTGAATGTGGTATCGACCATCCTAAATATATTGGTGGATTTCCTTTTGGAATTACAGGAATTCATACACCTCATGTTATGTTGCCTCTTGTGAATCTGGTTTGGAACGCGAACGGATACTTATGGAATGGCTCTATATCCGGAAGTAATCCGGATGCCAGCCACCGCAATATTGAGGATTTGGTATATATTGGCCTTGTAGCTCCCCATGAGATGCGTGGCGATTCAACTCTCACAAAGAATCTTTTCCAAAAGATACCAGGTTATCCCGAACTTTTCGAAAAGGCATTTGGTTCGCGTACAGTTACCATGCGCAATATTGGCCGTGCCATTGCACAATTTGTCAGGACTCTTGTTTCATCTAATTGTAAATTTGATCGTTACCTCAGAGGCGAGGAGCAACTGACCGATCAGGAACTTAGCGGGTATGTCCTGTTTACAACTGAAAACGGTGCCGATTGTTTTCATTGCCATGGAGGGTCGGGCAATCCACTGTTTACAACAAACCTTTTTTATAACAATGGAAAAGATTCAGTATTCACTGATACACGCGACCGCTACGCCGTTACCGGGGATCCAAAAGACAATGGTGCATACGTTGCACCAACTTTACGGAATATTGAATTCACAGGGCCATATATGCACGATGGCCGCTTTGCTACTCTCGATGATGTTATTAACTTTTATTCGCATCAACTTGTAAAATCCCCATATATTAATCCTTTAATGCATCACGCGAACAATGGCGGTATTCAGCTGACACCTGGCGAAAAGGCTGATCTTAAAGCTTTCTTGTTAACTTTCAGCGACAATACATTCATTACAAATCCCGACTATCAAAAACCTGAAATTTTCCCTGATGGAAGCCGGTAATATTCGGGAATACAAGCTCATGTTAAGTTCCAGATCATAATAACGTTAATAAATAGAATATTCAATGAAGAAACAAATTAAGTCAGCAATGACATTCCGCAAGGAATTAGGATCAGAAGAAACTTCTGAAAGCGAAGGAACCGAAATCCTGATACAACAGGTGAAGTATGACGCCAAGGGCAGTGTTTTGGAACATATTCAATACTTTCCTGATGGAACTATTGAGGACAGGGTTGTTAATGAATTTTCTGCCGAAGGCAAACTTCTGGAAGAAGTTTTATTTGATCCGGATGGCGAAATAGCGGAGAGGCGTACTATGGAATATGATGGAAAAAGCAGGCCAGCCAAGGAAATAAAACATTATCAGGATGGAACCCGGGATTTTATTACTTATCGCTATGATGAAGCAGGGCATTTGGTAGAAAAGATTTATGGAGATGATACCGGCTGGACAGAAAAGAGGGAAGAATACATTTTTGAAGAAGGTCATTTAGTAAAAGTGCAGGAATTTGATGAAGAGGACAAACTCACGGGAGAAACTAATATAGTTTACAACGAAGAAGGAAACATTGAAGAAAGTTCAGAATGGCCGGCTAGTGACATGGGTGGGCGAAAAGTTACTATTTATAGTGATAAAGGATTGATTGAAGTGATAAAACAATATAGTGATTCTAACAAACTGATTGCCCGATTTACTTATATATATGATGAGAAGGATCAACTGACCGATATCTCCGAAGAAACCCAGGCTGGGACAAACACCTCACACACTTCCTATGATGAAAAAGGGCTGGCACTTATGCGGGAGGAACATAGTGCAAATGAGGAATTGAATCACCGCGTGGAGCGTACATTTGATGAAGACGGAAACCTGCTAAATTCGCATGTGTTTGTTAACGGGCGCGGAAGGCATATTAACCAACATTATATTGAAAGGATTGAGTATGTATTTTTCGATAACGAATAAAAGGATTAAGAGCAAGCCGGCCTGTGGCAGGCAGGGAACAATGATTACTCGAAATTGAATTTTTGAAATACTAAATATCTTCCGGCAGATCTAATGCTGGTTTTACTACAACTTTTTTCTTCCAGTTCCCTTGCAGGTAATAAATATACGAAAGTACAGCCCCAAGGAACCATGCGATGGGAATAGCCCACCAAATACCGGTAACACCTATTTTAGAAGAAAGTATATAAGCTAATGGAATACGAATTATCCATAGAGAGAACAGCGTTATAAACATAGGAATGAGTGTAGCGCCGGCACCTCGCATCACACCGCCTATTACAAACATTGATGAGAAAAATATATAGAATGAACTAATAATAACCAGGTATGTGACGCCAATATCTATTACAAGGGGATCGTCGGTGAAGAGTCCCATCAAACTGCGCTTGAAAACTATAACAAGAAGTGTTGTTGCTATCGCGAGAACTGATGCCATTATAAATGTACTTTTCAAACCTTCCTTAACCCTTTCAGGTTTATGAGCCCCAAGGTTTTGACCAACAAATGTTGAAAGGGCAGCACCAAAATTCATGGCAGGCAATGCTGCTAAAGAATCAATACGGCCAGCGGCAGTATACGCAGCTAAGGTATTTGTCCCAAAGTTATTGACTACACGCATCAGTGCCATCATTCCCAATGCTACAAAAGTCTGTTGTATCCCCGAAGGCAAGCCTATCTTTAAACTCTTATTGAATATTTCACGGTCGAAGTGAAGTTTGCGCCATGATAAATTTATTATTGGATGGGTGCGGTTAAGATAGATAATACCTGTAAAAAATGCACCACCCTGTGAGATTACAGTGGCAAATGCAGCACCTGCAACTCCCCATTTGAATACAACCACAAACAACAAGGCGAGCAGGACATTCATTATTGTAGCAATAATCAGGAAATACAGAGGTGTTTTCGAATCGCCAAGGCCGCGTAAGATTGCGCTGATACCATTGTATCCAAAAAAGAAAATTGAACCTGTAAGGTAAACACTCAGATAAATCCTGGCTTGAGGAAGTACATCAGCAGGCAGGTTCATAAGGTTGAAAATTGTTCCGCTGAAAATAATTCCTGATGCACCTACAAGGATTGAAGTGAAAAAAAGGACAATATAGAGTGTATCAATACTTCGCTTAACATTGGGTATATCCTTTGCTCCGAAATATTGGGCAATGATGATTGTAGAGCCCATGGTTATACCTATTACGAATGATACCAGCAGGAAAATTATAGGGAAAGAAGCTCCAACAGCCGCAAGGGCTTCTTTGCCTAAAAATCGACCTACAATAATACTGTCGGCAATATTGTAGAATTGTTGAAATACATTCCCGATTAGCATGGGTGTGGCAAAACGCAGGATTAATCTGCCGGGGCTTCCTTCGGTAAGGTCTTTCATTTCATCTCAATGTTCGGCATAAGAGTAGTATTATTCGGGGTTTCAGGACAATTGTCCAAACAAGTCAAAAACAGAAAAACTAGAGATGGAATTCTTCAGAAAGTTGACGAACACAGGTTTGGCAGATTAAATCCACTTTCCCGATAAGTTCTTTCAGGATTAGCTCTCCGGGATTGTGAGTAGCAGTCCGCTCAATTTCTTCAGTAAGTATGGCAGCCTGTATCATTCCAAAGTACCTAAGGTGGGAACGTAATTTATGTGCTTCCTGCCGGATTTTATCCCAGTCGGATTGTGCTAACCCATTATGCATAGATTGTATTGCAGCTGGAGTGCTTTCCACAAACATACCAATCATCATTTTAAGGAATTCTTCGTCGCCATCCGAGCCTTCAAGGAGGTATTTTAAGGAATACATTGGTTCTTCAACGTCGGAGCCTGTTTTCTTTGTTTCCTCCTGTTCAGAAGGATTTCTGAGAAGGGAGTCGAAAATCAGGTCAATCTTAACTTTCAGAGTTTGCTTTGTGAAGGGTTTTAGAATCCACCCCGAAAACCCGGTTTCTGAAAATTTAGCCTGGAGGGATTCTGTTAATTTATTCGTCGATGCAATAACGGGCACATTTTTATCTGCTCCTGTATTTCCACTCCTGATCAATTGAATAATTTCAAATCCATCAATAGATGTCATATCCATATCGATAAGAATCAGATTGGGTACCGACAATTCCAATAATTTCAATAAATGCACGACATCCCCGGTAGTTGAGCACGAATAACCCAGCTGATCCAGCATCTTAGCGAATAATACCTGGTTGTATTCGGAATCTTCGACAATAAAAATATGGGGGATGTGCATGATATTAGTTGGAAGTTGAAGCAGCAAAATAAGTTAGAATCCCAAAAATACAAAAGAAACAAACAAAAAGAATCAGCAATGCTTCATAATAGTGTTTTAATTTTCATCCAGAACACGAATTAATGCTTTTGTGGAGAGTAAACCGCATGCCGCATCAATGTCCAATCCACGCGATTGCCGCAATGTGGTTACAATTCCTTTTGCACTGAGGCCTTGCTGAAAAGCCAAAATAGCGCTATCGTCTGATCCAAGGAGCGGAGTGCCTGGCAAAGAGTGGAAGCGGATGAGGTTTATCCGGCATTTTACCTTATTCAGCAGTCGGGCCAGTTCGTTAACGTGGCGGGATGTATCGTTGATCCCTTTGAACATAATATATTCAAACGAAATTCTGCGATATTTTCCAACATTGTATTTAACAATGGTATCAACAACTTCTTTAATAGGATACACATTTTGTATTGGCATTAATTGCTTTCGTTCATTATCAAATGGAGTGTGCAGACTAACTGCAAGGTTACATTTGCTCTTTTCTAAAAATTCGCTCATAGCAGGAATGATGCCTATTGTAGAAACTGTCACTTTTCGCACACTTAGTCCAAATCCGTAGTCCGAAGTGAGGATTTCCAGACTTTTCATAACGGCTTCAGGATTGTCGAAAGGTTCTCCCATGCCCATGTAAACGATATTGGAAATAAGATTTCGTTCGGGAAGGCTTCGTAATTGGTTCACAATTTCACCTGAACTCAGATTTGCCTGGAATCCCTGTTTTCCGGTCATGCAAAAAAGGCATCCCATTTTGCATCCAACCTGAGTGGAAATACATAATGTTTTTCGCTTTTCTTCAGGGATATAGGCGGTTTCTATAAATTTTTCCTTAGTTGTGGGATATAGATATTTTTTAGTGCCATCTTCAGAAGTTTGAACCTTGCATGAGGGCATTGCAGCTATATCACAATTTTCCTGCAACAAAGCCCTGTCCTTTTTAGAGATATTGGACATTTCGTCAAAAGTGGCAACATTGGTTTTGTATAACCAGTATGCCAACTGATCGCCTGTGTATTTTGGAAGGCCCAGGCTTGCACTCAGAGTTTTCAGTTCAGCCAATGTTTTACCAAGAAGAGGCTCTTTTTCCATCCCGATCAGAAATATATTTCAGAAACTATATTTGCGAACGGGATGCCTTTTTTAATCAGGATATCCCTTACATCAACCACCATCTCTGCATTTCCGCAAAGGTAATACTTAATGTTATTTGGTAGATTGGAATGCTGCCGGAGATAATCTGTCAATCTGCCTGTAAACAAGCCCTCGCTGCTTTCGCTAGAGCAGCATCGTATATAGTTATTGCCCAATACCGGCAGGAATTCGTCCTGAAAATAGAAAAACTCTTTGAGCCTGCCCCCATGCAGCAATACTTTCCCGGCACCAATCCC
>Ga0268283_1001502_pt1 | contig 11387 bp, 8 predicted proteins | sample saktaG_13_FD_190140 | JGI IMG/M metagenome (GOLD analysis project Ga0268283, IMG submission 190140) | Saline water microbial communities from Sakinaw Lake, British Columbia, Canada - sak_2013_06_06_36m | ecosystem: Environmental > Aquatic > Non-marine Saline and Alkaline > Saline ... | reverse complement strand
AACTTAAGCGCACGGTCTTTGCCCAAAAAATCACCGGTTTCACAGACGGGGCCGACAATATCCCAGACCTGTTCGGGGGCGTTGCTTTGCTGATTGACGGGAATAATTTCCTGCCAGGCGCTATACAACGACGGACGCACCAAATCATTCATGGCCGCATCGACGATGGCAAAGTTTTTATGGGCAGTGGGTTTAAGATATTCAACCTGCGTCACTAGAATACCCGCATTGCCAACGATGGCACGACCGGGCTCCAGCAAAATTTCAAAATCAGTAGTGCCAAGGCGCTTTAACACTGCCGCTATATATTCAGCGGGTTTGGGTGGTTCTTCTTCGTTATAGCGAATGCCCAGCCCACCACCTAAATCCAGATGATGTAGATGAATGCCATCCGCTTTCAGAATGGAAACTAGCTCAAGAATTTTATCCAGCGCATCCAAAAAAGGCCGTGTTTCAGTCAGTTGTGAGCCAATATGACAATCTATACCAATGATATTGATGTGTGGCAGAGTGGCGGCACGACGATATTCAGTTAAGGCCTGCTCAATGTCTATACCAAATTTATTTTCTTTTAACCCGGTAGAAATGTAAGGATGCGTGTTGGCATCGACATCAGGATTAACCCGAAAAGAAACCGGTGCAATAACCCCTAATTGTTCGGCAAGGCGGTTAATTCGATCCAGTTCGTCAGTCACTTCAATATTAAAGCAGCGTATGCCGATTTTTAGTGCGGCCAAAATTTCATCTTCACGTTTACCAACACCCGAAAAAACGATTTTCTTGGCATCGCCACCGGCCGCCATAACGCGCTCAAGCTCACCTAACGAGACAATATCAAAACCTGAGCCTAAACGAGCCAGCAAATTAAGCAGGGCAATATTGGAGTTTGCTTTGACGGCATAGCAGATTAAATGAGCCTGATCGCCGAAGGCAAGATCAAACGCATTCCAGTGCCTTTCCAAGGTCGCTCTGGAATAAATATAACAAGGACTGCCGTAGGTAGCGACAATGTCCTGCACAGCAACAGCTTCGGCATAAAGCTCATTGTTTCGGTAATTAAAATAATCCATGGTTTACTTGTTTTTTTCGGGTTTAGGTTCAGATTTTGGTTCAGGTACGGGTTCAGGTTCCACATAAATAGGTGGAGCTGAGCCAGGAAGATAAAGAGGGCCGAGTTGTCCGCAGCTCGTTAAGGCGGAGCATGTGGCTAAAAATAGAAATAATTGGCTGGTTTTCATAAGGCATCATAAATCATTGGAAGCCACCCTGTGGCAAAAACGAATAACATAATAATCTGAATGACCCTGTTTTTGAAAGCGATGACAGGATTTGATTTAAAGTTATCCCAAACCCAAACGCGTTATTTAAAGTGGGTCAAAAACAGCAAGAGTAACAGATTACATAACATTTACGAAGTTCTAGGTAGTAGTACGCATGTTATTATTGTTGGTTTTCTGATTTAATGGCTTAGCTTGTGTTTTTTCTACAGGACATTATAAGATAATGTGCAGAAAAAAAATGGTCAAGGGATATTTTTTGCAAGTTACGCTAGGGTTTATTGAAAGGTAAGTGCTATGAATAAACATTTGAGATTGGTTAGAGAATTTCACAACGCATTTTCAGTTCCCCAGCCAGAAGATGGGGCGAATGCTCGGTTATCCGAAATGGCTATTATTATGCGACAAGCCTTGCTGATGGAAGCCGGTGGTGAATTATTCAGAGCCATTAAAGCCGCCGATATGGTTAACATTTTAGCAGGAATGATTAATCTTTCATACAGTGCTTTGAGTGCGGTAGCCATTCAAGGGTCTGATGTTTTGGAGCAGCCGGAATCATGGCGGCATGACGGCTTTGTTATTTCCATCATGCGGCTTTTTTCCGATAAAATTAATAAATGTACTTCTGGCAGGCCAGAACATTATTCAGACATTTATTGTTTATGCGTGTATTTATCGAGAGGTTTTATTAATGCAGATTTCGATAAAGCCTTTCAAATCATTCATGACAGTAAAATGTCCAGGCTGGGTAAGGGTGGCACATTGAGTAACGAAAATGCCGAGGACATTCTAAAGCCAAATTTTTTTAAAACACCCGATTTAAGTGATTGTCTTTACGAATAATTTTAAAAGCGCCCTAACGACTCGGCTGTTTAAAAATAGAACACGGGTGAGATGGATGTGACCGACAGACTCGAATAAGCAGCAATATAACGGTGAATAAATGTAGGCCGGAATAAGACTTTTCGAGCGTAAGCGAGAATAAGCGTTTCCGGCATCCGGTACGAGTGAGCCAGAAACGCCACCACGCGCTACGCTTGGGTGGTCTTATTCTGGCCTACGCCTAACGACTCGGCTGTTTAAAAATAGCACACGGATGAGACGGATAGGCACGGATAAACATCTTCATCTCATAAAAATAATATCTATAGACTTTCAGAAATTAAATTTCCATTTTCCCTCGCTACAACTCCTTAAAAATTAAAATATTAATACAAGGTTCAACACGTTGAAATCAATATCCCACAAAACACAAAGCCCTAAAAGGGCATAATACGTCAGCATAGGGTGTAGCCCTATGAAATCAGGATATCCATAAACCCCAAGCCCTGCAAGGGCGAAATCAAATATGTTATCGTCATTAAAGTATTACGCCCTTGCAGGGCTTTATCATTGTTATTTTGTAAGTATTCACCTCCCCCTTTGAAAAAGGGGGATTGAGGGGGATTTATCTAATAAAATCTCCCCTAACCCCTCTTTTCAAAGAGGGGGACTGAATAGTTACGTTATTTTTGATTTCGATGGGCGTTGCCCATCACTAACAGATTACGCCCCCTTCGGGGCTTTTTAATGTGCTATAGTTTTTCAGATAAAAAATTTCTCAGTCGACAGATACCATACCTTTAAGGGATGTTGTCTGTATCAGCTTACAGTTATGCGAATTGGAAATTTAATTTCTGGAAGACTATATAAGCACTTAAGACTAAAAATAAAAAATCCATTGAATTCCGTCCAATCAGTGTCATCCGTGTTCCATTATTGAAACCGGTAAGTAACTTAACACAACAAACAGTAATCAAATAAAAGAGGCTTATTATGGGATGGAGAGAGCGTAAACAAGAAGAAACCTATACCGATGAAGAGGTTGAAGCCCGACTAAAAGAAGAGCTGCCGCTCTGGTATCTGGAAAATGGCTGGATTCGACGTAAATACAAAACCAGTGGCTGGAAAAGCACCCTGATGGTGGTTAATACGGTGGGTCATCTGGCAGAAGCCGCTTTTCATCATCCGGATCTTAACGTTTCTTATGCCTTTGTTATCGTTAAGCTAATAAATCATGCGGCAAAAGGTATTACCAATAAGGATTTTGAACTGGCAAACAAGATTGAAGCTGTCATTATGTGGCAACCGGGTAAAGAAGGGGGCGCATTAGAAGGTACACCCGATGATCCGCGCTTTAAGTACATCAAATACGATAAAACACCCGACTAAATAGAGTGCAATCTGGATTCAAAAAATCTTAAAAGATGATCACCACGAAGACACGAAGAAAAAAGTCGCGGCCTTCGTGGTGAATAAAAGTCAATTGCCTCACCTTGAATCAGCAGAAGACAAGAAGTGCCGTTTATAATACGTCAACGCCATAAAGATTAAGACACTTTTTATTAAGATGTTGTATGGGTTCCAATAAATATTGGGTCACCGACCCGCAAAGGATTGCTTGGGATTTTCGAAATGTCGACCGTTAGGGGCGGATATACATTCAAGAAAAGTGCATCACTCGCTACAACATCATGCTCCCTGGCACCGAGAGCGTTTTGGGCAGATAAGGCACAAGCCTGTCCCGCAAAAATAGCTTAGGAATGAGCATGAAATAAGTTGAGCATCTGTAGGGGCGGATTTATCCGCCCAAGGCGAATGAATTCGCCCCTACACGCATGATTCATTGGCCATTCTATTTCATGCACGTTCCTTAAAAGCAGTCACCAAGCATATTTATAAGCATACCCAATCGAGATTACAAACAAAAAGATTAACCACGCAGCAGCAAATAAAACGGAACGGTTTCTTGCCAAGGCAATGGCATAAGCCGCTTTTAGCAAATTATTGCTGCCGCTAGCCAATATAATAGCGGAGACAACGGCTGAATCAGGTACGGTAAATTTGCCGCTAAGCAAGGACAGGATAAATGGATCAATATCAGTAAACCCCACCACAATAGCCAGCGTTTTAAGGCCATGCCCCCCATATTGAGTGGTCACATAGTTGGTCACAAAGGCAAACAGCATAAATAATAAAGCAAAGGCAATGGCTGTTGATAATTCTAGCGGGTGCTTTACGTCGGTGACATCGTGTAAGTCAGGTTCATGGTTTTTAACGGTTAACAAAGCAACGATCATTAATAAGGAGATAAAAATAAGCACCACAAAAGGCTTCAATAGCTGCAAAGCCACGCTATGGTCAAACATAAAAATAATCGCCAGTAAGCGAATGTACATCATGGTGGTCGCCATAATCAGCGCGGATGATACCTTGCGCCCTGATGTACTATCCAGTCCATGAGCGCGGTGTCCAATAACAACCGTTGCCGCTGTGCTGGAATAAAGTCCGCCCAATAATCCGGTAATGAACAGGCTGCGGCTTTTAAAAAAATACGTGTTAACCAGATAACTCAGATAAGAAAAACCCGATACGATAATAACGGCAAGCCATACCCGGTAGTAAGTGACCGGCAACATCGGCGCAATCGATTGATCGGGTAACAAGGGCAAAATAACGCCGGAAATAATTAAAAACTTGGCTAAAGTCGCTATTTCTTCATTAGCCAGCTGATCTGAAAAACGATGAATGACGGTTTTTTCACTTAATACCAGAATCAATACGACAATAAAAAGCACCAGAAACCAGTTGGGAAACAGGCTGGCGATAGGGCCAATTAGATAAATTAACAGTAAATAGACGGTACTAAATAGCGAAAATTGGCTTTTTGCAGAGAGTCGCCAGTAAAAAACCAGCAACAACAGTCCCAGTAACATCAAGCCTACACCAAACAACAGTCGACTGGGGTCCAGGGTAAACAGGATAAAACCCAGCATACCAATCAGTACAAAAGTACGCGTACTGCCAAAATGCAATTTGTAGTCATTGGACTGATGGTAACTGCGAAACTCAAGACCGACCACAAAAGAAAAGGCCACCGTCATGATAAATTGCATTAGCAGAGGCGGGATGCCGGTATAAAACTCCATTAACATGAGGGATCCGATGATTCTGAACTGAGTCGGTGGATAGTTTCACCGGCTATTTTGGTTACGTAGAATAATACCAGTACAGACAGCACGACCCCCAATGTTAATAGTGGATAAGAAACGCCGCTCTGTTTTGCTGAGCCACTGACTAAACCTGCCAGGTGCTTGGTGGTATAACCCATGTAAACCAGGCTGGTGTTATAAATTAAAATGCCGCTGGTGGCAACCAAATAAGGCCAAAACCTGACTTGTGTGACAGATAGCGCATAGCTTAGCATCGCAAACGGCAGCGGCGTCAACCGTAGTAAAAACATTAGCTTAAGTGGCTGGCTATTAATAGCGGTATCCAGTTCGGCTAAATGCTGATGTTGGGCGATAAAAGCGACAACTCGCTCACGCATTAAATAGCGTCCGAGAAAAAAAATAAGTGCGGCGGCCAGATAGGTTGCAATGACCATATAAAATTCTGCAACACCCATTGAAAATAATAAACCCGCAGCAAAACAAAGCGTATCAACGGATACAAAAACCGGCGTTAAAATGACAAATAGCGCGATAAAACCCAGCGGCGCAAAAGCGCCCAGTTTCTCAATCCATAATTCCAGATCAGGCAGATAAAGCTCCAACTCATGACCGATGATTAATATAACCCCGGCAAGCGCCAAAATGACGGCCAACTTTCGGGTAAAGGACAAGTTTTTAAGATGTTTCAATGGATTTCTCCTTGAGAAAACGGGCGACCTGTTCAGGTAACGTATAGAAAATTTGTAGGGGCAGGCTTTACGCCTGCCCTTTAATGCCACGATGTTAGCAGGGCAACCGCAAGGGATTGCCCATACAAAACACAGATAGGAAGCGTGACGTGGTTTGCAACCCCGTCACTCACGTTTTGAAAGCTATTGAAACCTTTAAACGTTTCAGTCGGGGTTGCAAACCCCGACCGGCATCAAGACGCGCATAGCATGACCTACTTTACTGTATTTCACATAGAACTGTCTTTATAGCGCAGGCTTATATTAACCAGTGACCAGCCACCCAACAGCATATTAATGCCAAAAAGCAGACCTAATAACCATTCCGCTGTTCCGGGCCAGCCCATCCAAATCACCAAAGCCAAAAATAAAGCCGTCAAGCCGCTAAAAAGGATATAGCCCCAGTGCGCCAAGGGTCGCATCATGAGGGCGAAGGAGATTTTAGCGACACCTTCCAAGGCAAAAAACAAGGTCATTAACAGGGTTAAGGTCAATATCCCTTCAAGGGGTTGGGACAGAAGCAAAAAGCCGATAAGAAACTGCAAAACGCCCATAAATAGCCATAAGCCAAAGCCAGGCATACGGAAAAAAAACAAGGCACGAACAATAAGCAAGGTGCCGCCCAATAAAAGAAGCCAGCCTAAGGAAACGACGATGGCGACGGTAAAAAATTGCGGCACTACAATGGCAATAGTCCCCAGTATCATGAGGAAAATGCCCTCGGCCATAAATAATTTCCAATGCGTTTGGAAGTAATGCTGCATTTGCTGCTGCATCTGATTTATTTCAAGGGTAATGGTCTCTGGTTTGAACATGGTTTTTCCTCATAAAATGTGTAGTCATCTACCTTTCAGCCAGTGGCTTTAAGGCATTCTTTACAGCTTACAATTGTTTCCAGGCTTTTTTACGAAAGGCGCATAAGGCTTTCAAGTGCTCTATTGTATATCAAGTGGGTTACTAATCAGTCGTTAAAAAATAGGATGCCGGTGATACGGATTTGACTGACAGGCACGGATAAATAAAAGGGCTATCAGCTTAACGCGCGACAGACCTGACAGGTTTTATAAACCTGTCAGGTCTAACGTTCTCGCTGGTGCTCGAAACGTCTTATTCCGGCCTACGGGCGCTATTGGGTTTGGCGGATAGTCGTCTCGACAAGCACAAAAAAAGCCGCGCCGGAAAATCCGGTGCGGCTTGAAAGGGCTATCGAAAGTGCTGGTTATCGGTGCCTGGTTTAATGAGGAACCTAAGTAACGATAAAAAGCACTTGGGGGTTAGCGATAGTTATTAACGTGTTACCAATCAAGCTGGATACGTGATTCAATCATGTCCAATTGGCCGTTATTCCAGCCTTGGGCAACCGTATTCACTGTTCCAGAATTGCCATTTACAGAAGGAGACTGAGCATTTTGTGTATTAATATCCAAAATGTGAACATAGTCAGTCATGACACGAACATGTGAAATGGGGTACCAGTTGAGGCCAAACTTAACCGTGGATGCTTTACCGCCTTGAATCGCTTTGCTGTTTAGATCAATTGCATCATAACCTGCGGCAAGTTCCCATGCACCCCATCCGCCTTTCATATCAAAGTTGTGATTCGGTTTTATCCGATCCCAAGCGCCGGTTTTAGACTTATAATTGCGGGATTCACCGGTTAAAAAGTAAGTCATATAGCCGTAATAACCGCTCAGATTATTATTGGAATTATAACCGTTGCCGCTAACATCCACTTGGATATATTCCGCTTGAGCCGAAAACGGCCCATAAACCAGTGCTGATTCTGCACCAAAACGGAACACATGATTGGCTTGTAATGAAGTGGCTCCTCCCTTACTACCTGAAGTCAAATTGCCTGTATTTAATATGGCAGTTCGATCGACGTTGCTGTTAACGGTGCTGGCAAAAATTAGGCCGCCATTACTTAATGTATTATTACCATTATAATTGTTGTTGATGTTGATGTACGAACCCGAAGTGCCCACATGCAGGAACTTGGTTTTGCTTTCCATCCACGGCAGGCCGGTTACACGGGCGTTGACTTCCCAGCTGGTATCACCGGATCCGCCGCTACGACTGGGGCCATTGAAGTTGCTTTGAGTTGTGCTTGTGCCATACGCGTTGCTGTACTGACCAATACCTTCGGTTTGAAAAGAAGTGGCCGCTTGCCAGCGATCCTGAGCGTAGAAAGCGCCTGCTCCCACTTTATAGGTATTGAGGTTATCGACGAAGGCGTTGGTCGCCATGTTACGTTCAATGAAGGTAGTGTAGCGGTTACTGGTCGCTTCTTCCATGCTGAACGGCTCTTTAAAGGCACCAAACCTGACGTTAAACGGCTTGGAAAACGCATAGCTAATGTAAGCATCCGTAATGCCTCCAGCAGTATTCGCACCCCGTGTGAAATCATACTCAAATTTGTAACCGTAGTTTTTGAAAAAAGTCCCTTCAACACCTAAACGGGCACGTCGAAGTGTTGCGCCATCGTTTAATTGATTCGAGATTCCGGTATTATTTAAAAAAGAAGATTGCAGTTGCTGATTAATATTGGATTGTGAATCAACCTGCATACGTCCGTTAATACCGGCGGTAAAATTACCATCTTTGGTGGCAAAATGGATGCCATCGTCAAGCTTAACGTGAACAGAGTCAGGTTTTGATTCTTCGGCAGCATGTTCTTGAAGCGCCTTGATTTCGTTGGTTTTTAATTCCAAATCCTGTTTCATTGCGGATATTTCAGCAGGCGCAGCGGGTGCCACTGTTTTTGCCGGAGCATCATCTACTTTTTGAAAAGAACCCATGAGTTCACGGCCACGGCCTGGTTCTGCAAAAATTTGCTTGGTTTTGGTATCGACATAAAGATCCATGGCCATAGCGCTAAATGACGCGCTGACACTTAATGTGGCTGCAATCGCCAAAGTTAGTTTAGAGAATTTCATGTGTTGCTCTCGGTAATTAAAAATACAGAGGCAAGCATAGTCGACAAATATGACAATTTTATGACAGTGCTGTTATATTTTGGTTACAAAGCAACAAAAAAAGGCTTTGGCTTGTTAATTTTCCAAAAAAAAACGGCACAATCAGGATTCTTGTGGTTTTTTAAGAGCACTCCATCGTTAATCGGATTGGTTTTTTAGCAACAACTGTCTTTTAAGGTTGTTTAAAAACGGAGTGCAGCCGCTTCAGCTGTTGCCTGTAAAACAGGCGTAGTACTTAAGACATTTCTCCACGAAGACACGAAGATTTTGGTATGTAACCTTATATTATCAGGGTTTCCAAAACCGTAGGGGCAGAAGATTTTCTGCCCTTTGTAGGGTACATGTTATCAGGGTAGAAGATTTTCTACCCCTACGGGTTTCCCTTGATATTGCCATCAGAATTGTGCTATTTAGTACGAAAATGCCGGAAACGCCACCACTCGCTACGCTTGGGTGGCCTTATTCCGGCCTACGCCTGTTGTTTTTAAAACAGCTAAAGCGGTTTTACTCCAACTGATTTGTATTTTAGGATGCTTAACTTAATGGCAGTGAGACTAAAGCTTGGGTGCGAATACGTTGACTATCGGCCAGTGACGGTCCAGTGTAGAAATGATGGGGGTATTTTTTGCGAGTTAGTGATTTTTTGAATTTCTTTCAGAGAGTAAGCTCTGGGTCTCCATTGCAGAGAAAACCAGAGCTTGTAAGGCGCCGCCCTAATAAGGGGTGGGCAGAACTTATATTACTTTGCAGCAGGCGCTTCAGCAGGAGCAGGTGCTTCAGCAGGAGCAGGTACTTCAGCAGGTGTTGCTGTCGCGGGTGCGGCGGTTGCGCTTGGAGCAGATTCTGGCGCAGCGGATGTTGCTGCGGGTTCTTCTGCTTTGTTACAGCCTGCCAATAATGCCAAAGTAACTAAACCGGCTGCTATGATTGCTTTATTTGTCATAAGTCGTGTCCTCATGTTTTAAAATGTTATTTATGGTGTATTTACCCGAAAAATTCAAGGTATCGTAATGCTAACACAAGAAAGGCATCTGTTCACAAAAAAAGTGCCTTTTTTGAGTTGCGGGTATTAGACTGTTTGTCGCCTTAACGGTGGCTGAACGGCGTTGCCGTTAACAGCATGATTTGCAGGCGGGCAGTAGGTCAATTGCATGACGCTTTTAATCGTTATATTATAACGTTTAACTTTAGGTAAATAATGCGTGCTATGACGACTCAAACCCATTCCAATCTGTCACCTTTAGAGCATAATCATACCCAATGCGTTAGTGAAGCGCTGGTTACTGCTGAGCATTTATGCGTAGAACGCGGCGTACAATTAACAACCATCCGCCATAAAGTACTGGAACTGATTTGGGAAAGTCATAAGGCGGTTAAAGCATACCAGCTTTTAGATCGGCTTAAACCGTTGCAACAGGCCGCAAAACCCGCAACTATTTACCGTGCGCTGGATTTTTTGATGGAGCAAGGTTTAATTCATCGGGTAGAAAGTCTTAATGCGTTTGTCGGCTGCACCTGTTCAGGTCTTCAACATGAACAATTATTGTTGATCTGCAAAAACTGTCAGGAAGTCGAGGAACGTTCCGCTAAAAAGGTGATGTCGGAGTTGTCGCAAGAAATTAAACAAGCGGGTTTTATCGTACACAGTAAAGCCATTGAAGTGCATGGCATTTGTGCAAAGTGCCAAGTATCGTCAGATGTACAACTTTAAGTCTCTATGTGATTTACAGAGTGAAGCCCATAACATAGGATTAAAAATGTAAGCGGGTTATAGGATGAATTGATATTACCACAAGTCTTAGAGTCGTCATTCCGGCATGGATCGCCGGAATCCAGAGTACATGGACGTACTCATCAATATTACAGTGTATCCAATAAAATCGAGTATAAAAATCAGTGAGTGGATACGTTACGAATGCCATCCATGGCAACTGGATCCCGGCAGTCCATGCCGGGATGACGGCTTGGACGTTTTGGCTACCAACTTAAGGCGGGACACTTTTGACTATGAACAATTACGGTGAACCCAGAAAGAGTAACGATAGGTTGTAGGGGTAGAAAATTTTCTACCCTTACTGCACATCGTAATTTGGGCTATCCACTTTAGCCGGGACATTTTTTGTAGGGGCAGGCTTTACGCCTGCCCTTTAATGCCACGATGTTAGCAGGGCAACCGCAAGGGATTGCCCCTACAAGACACGGATATCGTTACATAAAATGGCCATCCACGTAAGCAGGGACAAGCCGCAAGGCTTAACTTTAAACTGTCCCGCCTTACGTGGGTAGCCAAAAAAATTAACAGGGGTGTGAATGATTACGACAAATGAGGTCCGCACACTGTAACTTTTACCTGCAACCGTTATTCTCCGAATACAAAGACAGCGTTTTTTAGATTTCCGGCTATCTTTCATCTCA
>Ga0268283_1001501_pt1 | contig 11394 bp, 10 predicted proteins | sample saktaG_13_FD_190140 | JGI IMG/M metagenome (GOLD analysis project Ga0268283, IMG submission 190140) | Saline water microbial communities from Sakinaw Lake, British Columbia, Canada - sak_2013_06_06_36m | ecosystem: Environmental > Aquatic > Non-marine Saline and Alkaline > Saline ... | reverse complement strand
AAGCACATGATTTACATCGCTTTTTTTTGAAATTGAAAACGACTGCGGATTTGTGCCGTTAAAAGCTGCTAAACGGAAATAATATGTGCCGTTTCTCAGGCTATCTACAACCAGCTGCCTGAATCCCCGTGAAATGCCTTTCGCATCAACTCCGCGGTCAATCAGCACTACCCTGTTTGTGCCTAAGGTATCATTGCCTTCTACTGTAAACCACTTCCCGATTACAAGTGAATCTGCACTTCCGTCGGAAGGATTAAACAGCCATTTTGCTCCAGTGGTATCTGCCGGTGTGCCAAAAACATGGCCGCTCAGATAAGCCGATTTCATAAAACAACTGCTGTTCAATATTACACGCCAGCCAGAAGGAGCGCTTTCAAACCCAAGATCCCATATGCTTCTGATATTTGATCTGGCAATTGCACTATCATAAAGATTATAATAGATCTGATACTGGTAGTTATCGGTAAGCGCTACAGTGTCGGTAATAAAGTTGCCTGGCACATGTGCTGTAATGGGCTCATCTTCTTTAAAGCATGACGAAAATATCAATGTAATTGAAACAAGTATCAGGCTTTGGAACAGTCGTAGCATTATAATTTCTTAAAGTTATAGGTAAGTTTTACAAAAGCTGTGCGTCCCCAGGCTACACGCGAGGAACCATCGCCGCCTCCGCTATGCGCACCACTGTTAACAATTGAGGATGTGACGTCTCTTACATTAAGGAGATTCTTCCCTCCGACTGTTAAAGAAAACCTGTTCTGCATAAAACTTTTCATTAAGCTGATGTCGAGGTTGGAATAGCCTCCAACATAATCATTTTTGAAAGTACCATCGGGTGTTAACAGCGGGAAACGACCGGTGAACTTATAATTCGCAGTCAGTGAAGCATTTTGCTTTTCAAAGTTATATGTAACCATTGCATTAAAATCAGTACTGTAATGGAATTTAGTATCGGCTTTATCAGCAGTGTTATCTGGAAACTTACGGCCAACATGCGAAACACCTGCTTTTAAGGTCAGCTTTGGATAATAACTTACAGTTGCATTTGCCTGAATACCCTGGGAAATAAATGTTGTGATGTTCCCGTAGGTATACGTTGTTATGTCATTCCCTACCTGGAACAGCCAGATCATATTATCGACATAATTATAAAACAATCCAATGTCTGTATTCAGGTAAGCTTTCGTAGTTTCCCTGTTATAACTGAAGTTCAGGTTTGCATTGTGCGACGATTCAGCTTGTAGGTTTGGATTACCATGAAGGTTGTGATTGATATCCACAAAGTCGAGGTAAAGTTCTTTAATAGATGGCGACCTGAATCCGCGCGCATAGGTCGCCCTTATTGATGTATTTTCAGTAGCTCCATACTTTACATTAAAAGAATAAACGATTGGTGCTTTGTATTTGGTGTTGTAAGTAAACCGTGCACCTGGCTGTATGGTAATCTTTTTTGTGGGATCGTATTTCATGCTGATAAAACCGGCATAATCGCCAATTTCCTGCGATCCGCCATAAATGCGTTGCCCAGAACTTGTTTCCAGGTTACCATCAAAGCCTACCTGGTAATTTAACTTTTGCTCGGGATAATTTCGGTTATACCAGGCTCTAAGTAAATAACTTCCAACAAAAGTGGTATCACCACCAGCAACTTGTTTTACAGGAACAGTCAGGTCGTTATAATAAACCTCCCGATTACGGTTATACGACGAATAAGCTCCAACCAGGCTGATCTGCCTGTTAGCTGAAACAGTATATGATGTTTCAACTTTTGAAGTCTGCCGGATGGTATGATAATAGTTGTCGAATGCGGTTTCAAAATAAGGAGTCCGCAAATCCCCTTTGTCCTGTATGGTTTCGTCGAAATACTGAATGGATAATTTTACTCTCGTTTTACTGCCCGAATACAGGTAATAAGCATCAGCATTGTACTGCAACCTTGGTTTCCATTGCATTGATCGCAAGGTATCATTTGTGGTATAGCCATCAAAGAAGTTTCGGGAAAGATCGAGGGAAAAATTATTGTTTTTCTTTCGGACTGAACTGCCGGCATTAAAATTATATACTCCAACAGATTCCCAATATGCATTGGCAAAAGCTGTGAGTGATGAACTTTTATTTTCTTTTGTAATTATATTAACCACACCAGCTATGGCGTTGCTGCCATAAATTACCGACATCGGACCTTCAATAATTTCAACATGGTCAACATTATAAAGGTTTAACTGGTTGAGATCGATGTTGCCGTTTAACCGGCCTACTACAGGTATCCCGTCGACCAGGAACTTAACATTTTCACCGGAAAGTCCCTGTAGGCTTAAACTTGTACCCAAAACACCACCCTGCGATATCCGCATATTGCTTTCGGAACTCAGAAGATCAGTAAGGTTGGTAGCAGCTTTTCGCTCGATTTGCCGGCTATTTATAACATTTATCTTGTAGATGGATCTATCCGCTTTTTCAGGATGGAACTGTGCTGTAACAACAACTTCACTCATATTTAGCACTGCGGGAACCAGGGATACGGTTGTAGTACCACCAGGCTGGATAGTATCCATCAGTGTTTCGTAACCGATAAAAGATATGGTAATTTTACTAGTTTCTTTTAATTCATTAGGCACTTTGCCATTAATGTCAGAAATGTACTGTTTTTTAACTCCGGACTTTATACCTTGAATAGTAACACTGGCATACGGTACAGGTTCTTTGGATTTGGCATCAATAATTTTGACATTGGCCTGCTGGCCGAAGATTTGACTCCCGACCAGCAGCAACATCGTTAATACTGATAACCTGGTAAACAGACTTTTCAACATTACTTTCATTCTTTTATTACGTATTGGTAAACACTTGAGTTGTTTGAAAAATTAATGCGGTAAACTGTCGGCCGGAGAAACTTCTTTTGGCCGGCAGTATTACCATTAGCCCTACTAATCTATTAAACAAAACATCCAACTTTTAGCATTTACATATCTTTAAATCAGAGGATAAGGTTGTTTAAGTAACTTTGATTTTGATGGTACACCACCAACCGGAGCAATTATTTCCGGTTAGCAGTATTTCCATCATTCCTATATAATTACATAAACAAAACCCTCAACATTAATTATTTACAATCACTTTACGGGCGATAACATTCCCGCCGGCCTGAATTTTAACCATATACAATCCGGAAGGAAGTTCTGAAACCGGAATCCTGAGTGTAGAAAGATCTTCGACCTGCACATCGTAATGTTTACTTAAAACTGTACGACCCGACATATCGACTATTGAAACTACTGCAAATCGTGATTTCCCGGGATTAACCATAAGATTCATCACATTGTTTACAGGGTTAGGATAAACAGTTGCATTGAAACCGGATTTTGAAATTTCACTTACTCCGGTGAATGAATTCAATTCCTTCTGAAAACCAAAGCGGCCGGTAGATCCTCCTACATATTCAGTAAATACCAGTTTAAAAATCTTACCACTTTTATCCTGAACGAAATAAATCAGTGAATCGGTAATGTCATAAACCCCGGTATCGTAATTATATGTTTTCCAATCGAATCCTATCGGTGAACGGGTTGAATCCATTACCTGTGGCGCAAGCATTAGAAAATCAGCTGCAACAGGTTCGTATTTTTTAACCTTCACTTTGTAGTTGCTCACCACGCCTGTAACCGTTTGCTGGGCAGCTGTGATTGGATAGGTATACACATATTTAGTAAACAGAAGATCCCAATTGACAGAAGCAACAGGTTCAAAATCAACTCCTTGATTTGTCGACAAGGAATATCCTATAAAATTTTTAGCTGCATATGGGTTGCAGTCAAACAAAATATTATTTTCTCCTGAACCATCGAGGTTTGCAAATTTGAACTGGAAAACATTATCAGCTGAAAATTTCTCTATGATCCAAAGTTTGCGGAAGCTTCCATCGCGCAATTTGATAATAAATATGGAATCGCCCATTACATCATGAGTCGTAGAATTATAAGTGCCCCAACCATAATCAGGATGACCTTTCTGATTCTGACAAAATGCACCTGTCTCCCAATCTGTAGTTGAATTAACAAGTTTCTTCCAGCCATAAAGTCCGCTGGTATCAGCTGGTGCAGCCCAACCGCTGGTATCAGTTTTTGGATAAGAATATAATTCAACGCCAGAAGCATCATTTGTGATTATGCTGGCGCTTCTCCTGTTTGCGCGGAATGCAATATCCCATTGTTTGCGGTTCACCGCACTCTGGGTTCCAGTTGACAAACTGTAATAAACCTCATTGGCAGAACCTATAGATACAGTTTCGGTACTCTGGCCCATAGCAGGAGCTATTCCTGAAAAAGCGGTTGCCAGCAATGCAACATAAGTGTATAACTTAATTTTCATTAGTATAAGTTTTAGATGATTGTTTTCGTGATTTAAGAACAGCAGTTCCAGCAAGGAATGAATTCCTGAACGGGAAAATGCGATACAGAATTATCTTACACAAAACATATCTTGTGCATTAACAATACCGGTGATCAGAAATTAAACTGTAGGAGGACCTCTGAGAGAAAAGGCCTGAATTCCCTGTTGTAGAATTGGGGAATCGAAAGAATTGAGCTGAAATGAAACAACTGTAATACACGCAATGTCTGAAATTTTCTGATCAGGATTTGCAAAAACAAAATGCAGACCTGAATTGAAACTCTTCGCTTTACTATCATTTTTAACCAGGGAAGCAGAATCTTCTTCTTTAACCCTGGTTGAGGAACATGCAACCGGAATAAGTTGCTTGCCCCAGATATGGTGCTGATGGAAATTTACGAGGTTACCCATATAAATCCATACTACAGCAACGGCCCATCCAACAAGGATAGTTTTGCGCAGTAAAGATTTTGTCGGCTGTAGGTATCTCATAATTTGATTCTGAATTACGGTGCAAAATTGTATATTTTTTGAAAGCAAAAAACATTTATAACTTTTTTTTTCATGTTACGAATGAAAATAAATCAATTAATGACATATATCAATCTATTTGCATCTAAAAACAGTTCACGAAATTGATTTATTGCAATTTTGCCGTTAAAAGTAAGATGAATAATGTCAAAATTTAAAAATAAAAATGTAGTATCTGCCTCATTTTAAATTACATGAATAATTTCAGATTAATTCACATGAATAAAAACCAGATTATCGTTAAATTATCAAAAAAAAAACCATCAATTGATCACTAATGATCAATTGATGGGAAAATATGTTCTAAAATCTTATTAAAACAAAAAAAAGCAGCCTGGTTAAATGCCCGCTTCCTCTTTAATTTGCTTTACCCAGTCGATAATTCTTTCTTCAGTAAACTCTTTCTGCGTGTCATCGTCAATCGCCAGGCCAACAAATTTACCTTCTTTTTCGGCAGTTGAATAATAGAAATGATAGCCACGTATAGACGTATAACCCACTACGTTTTCTTTGTGCGGTAAACGACAGAAAATAGTTCCCATACCATCGACAAAACTTTCAGGATATACTTTCTGATCGCCCAGGCCGAATAATGCAACTTTTTTCAGGGCCAGGTCCGATTCAACCAATTTATCGATAAATCGTTCCCAATCCGAATGCATCTCGCCAATACCCCATGCTGCTGTTCCTAAAATAAGGAAATCGTATTTTTCGACATCATGTTTTGCAGCACTGGCTACATTATGCACAGTGGCCTGATCGCCAATCAATTCCTGAATTCTACGAGCCACTTTTGCTGTGCTGCCGTTATCTTTACCACCAAAAAAAATTCCTGTTTGCGACATATTCTGTTTTTGTTTCTTTTTAATTATTCAATATGCAAATCTAATGAAAATCAAACTTAGGTGTTTATTTGCAGCTATATATTTTCTGACTAATTTTGACGCCGGGGAAAATGCCCTAAAAATGAAATCCGTTTTATGAAACAGCTTTATTTCAATTTTGTTTTACCTCCACTGTTAATTTCTCTCTTGCTGTGGTGCATTATTATATTAGAAACGGGCGTAAGTGCCAGCAGTGCATTGGTTTTTGTGCTGATTACCGGGCTTGTTTTGTTAAACATGCGAACAGCCAGCCATATTAAACGATTACGGAATAATCTTCTGAATATAGAAAAGGGATCATCAATCAGGATCGAAAATAGCGGAAAAGGTATTTTTGCAGAGCTGAATCAAACTCTCAGCAGTATTTTTCAACAGATCAGGAAACAGGAAGACGAACTGCAACGCGAAAAGCTTCGCAGGCTTCGCTCTGTAATTGATGGGCAGGACCAGGAGCGCAACCGCCTTTCGCGCGAATTGCATGATGGCATAGGCCAATCGCTGATTGCCGTCAAACTGCAGCTCGAAAATGCTGAAATGCAGAATTATTCGATGATGCGGGCGGGAATTGACTCAGCTAAAAACATGATCGACATTACGATTGAAGAAGTGCGCCGTGTTTGCAATGCGCTGTTACCGGCCGCGCTGAACGAATTCGGGATAGTTTCAACTTTGAGGGCGCTGAGCTCCGAATTGGGTTCACTGGCGGGTTTCAAGGCTTCGTTTGAAAATGAAGGCTCATTGGACAGGATGTCGAAAAAGTCCCAGATTTATTTATACCGTATAGCACAGGAAGCGTTGAACAACATTACAAAACATGCCAGGGCGACCCAGGTAATTATGAAACTTACGCGTGAAAATAATATAGTTACTTTGGAAGTATCTGACAACGGAAAAGGTTTTATATTTGACCCGGTTTGTTTTGCTCTTCGAAATGGCTTGCAGAATATGCGCGAAAGGACCAATTTACTGGATGGCGAATTCATAGTTAACAGCCAGCCAGGCATTGGTACAACAATAAAGGTTTCAATACCTTATGACACTGAAAATGGAAAAGATCAAACTGATTTTGGTGGATGACCACCAGCTTGTACGAACAGGAATTGCCAATTTGCTGGCAGGTGAACCGGGATTTGAAATAATCGGTGAAGCTGCTGATGCCAAAGATTTGTTCGATTTACTCAAAAAAACACAACCCGACATCACAGTCCTTGATATCGCATTACCCGGAATGTCAGGCATCGAAATCACCAAAAAGCTTCATAACGATTTCCCGGGAATCCGTATTCTCATTCTTTCGATGCACACTTCCGAGGAATTTATTTTTAATGCCATCAATTCTGGTGCAAGGGGCTATTTACCTAAAAACACTTCACGTAAGGAGTTGATAGAGGCCATTTATGCCATTCATCGTGGCGAAGAGTTCTTTGCCGAAAGCATTTCGAACGTAATTCTCAAAAGCTATATTAAAAAGGCAAAGTCTGATTCTCCGGAAGAGGAAAATAATGAAAGCCTGCTTTCGAAACGCGAAATAGAAGTTCTGAAACTTTTTGCCGAAGGAATGACCAACCAGGAAATTGCCGATAAACTGTTTATAAGCATCCGCACTGTGGAGTCGCATAAAAATCATATTATGGCCAGACTGGAGCTAAAAACTACCGTAGACCTTGTGAAATTTGCAATCAGGAACAATATAGTTTTGCTTTAACCCAGCATTCAAATTCTAAATGTCCGGCATTCTAGCATAATGCTCTTTCATTTTAAGCAAATCTAATTTTCTTCGTCATGAAAAACCTGTTATTTCTTGCTTTTATTATCATTCCTGCAATCACTTTTGCCCAGAAACTCAATCAAAAAACCAATGATGAGAAGAAAGGCAACGAAATGCTGATCGGATATTGCAACCGCGACGGTTTTCCGTTGGTTAACAGCAATTTTGATTCAACTTATAAAGCTGAATACCCGATTTACAAAGCAGATGCAGCAACTTTGAAACAGCTTGCTACAAAGCTGAAAGGCGTTAAAGTCACTATTGTAATGGCAACATGGTGCAGCGATAGTAAAGATTGGGTTCCAAGGTTCTATAAAATTATGGACGAACTCAAATTTAACTATAAAAACCTGACACTTATCTGCGTCGACCGCTCGAAAAAAGCGCCCGGAACTAATGTAGAAGAACTGAAAGCCGAACTTGTACCCACGTTTATATTTTACCGAAAAAAAATTGAACTTGGAAGAATTATTGAGGTACCCGGGGATTTGCTTGAAAAAGAAATCCTGAAAATTTTATCAAAGTAGGAGTTACCTAAACAGAACCTTTTACTGTATTTAAAATTTATCTGGATATTTCAAGTCACTATAATCATCTGAATTATGAAACTTATATATTTTTTAGTTTTTATTTTTTTGATCGCATCTTGTACAAAAGAGAAAACGCAGGATACCCCAAAAACGCCCAATCCCGAATTTAAAGTAGAGATCGTATCAGGCAATCAACAAAATGGCTTTATAAATCAGGAGCTGGCTAACCCAATAACAATTAGAGTTACCAGCCCGGAAGGTACTTTATATAACAGGGCCAACGTATCATTTAGTACAACTGATGGTAATTTGCTTTCGCTATCTGGTCCTTTTTTGTCGGGCACCTATTTAGTTTATTGGATGTTAGGATGCAAAGAAGGCCGTCAGAATGCGTCTGTCGTTGTATCTGATTCCGTTGGTAAACCGATTGATACGATTCAAATATCTTCACTTGTTGCCAGGGATAATCCATGGAACAGGGTATGCGGATTACCTGTAAAAGTGGAAGAGTTAAAGTTCAATCTCTCGCATGTCCTCAAATTTATTGAACATCCCGATGGCACCTTTTATACCTTACTAATCTCATACTCTGACTATTTAATTTATTCGTCAGCAGATAATGGAGAAACATGGACTGAAACATTTAATTGTACTGCCTATATGCACGTGCATGATCTAACGGTGGACGCAAATGGAAATTTCTTCCTGTCGACCGACAAAGGATTATTTAAATCTTCCGATTGTAAAAGCTGGAAAAAAGTAATAGATGGAATGATGAGCAAATGCTTTAGTATTGATAATAAAACACTTTTCTCATGTGAATTGTTATTCAAAACTATTTATCGTTCGGATGATAAAGGTGAGACATGGAACAAAAACACCATTTCTCATATCAATGAATCCAATGCACAGTGGTATTCTGAAGGTATCAGACAAATAAAAAGGATTGACGACAACAAAATACTTTTGCTCGACGACAATAAAGATTTATTGCTTTCGAAGGATAATGGCATAACATGGGAACTATTTACTAATACCTACCAGTTTTTTTATAAAACAGGATTTATTTTGAAGGACAACGCCCTGTACCTGGTTGATATAACTGGAGGTGAATCAATTCCGAAGGTATATAAATCGGACCTTACAAATGTATCGTGGTCGATGTTTTGCACCCTGAACCACGCTCCCCATAATTTGGATGATTTAAGCAACATATCCGGTACTACTGACTACCTTTATTTCTTGACCTCAAGTGGCCTTTATAAGGTAAATCAAAATGGCGACACGTTAAATGTTACAAATAATATTTGGAGTAAAATGGTTAATATCAACAACTTCCTAGTTTCAAAACAAGGGACTTTTCTTGTAGGATCCGATTATTCCGATGGCAAAGCCATATTCAGAAGCAAACTTAGCCAGCCATGATATTCACTTATGGCCTTTCTGAAACCAATCGCCACCTAATTCATGAAACCGACAACCGGAAAATACCAAACCGGAATCCCAAAAAACTGAAATAATAACTCTGAAACGAAAATTAATGATCAACCTTACCCATACCATTACCGAAACCCAGGATGCCATTCAAAAGCAAATTGCCGGAGGGAAAACCATCGGATTTGTCCCAACCATGGGGGCTCTTCACTTAGGGCATATCACCCTAATAAAGCAGGCGGCATCGGAAAACGATTTTGTAGTTGTAAGTATTTTTGTAAACCCTATTCAGTTTAATAACCCGGATGACCTGGCGAAATATCCGCGTAACATTAAGTCAGATATTCAACTACTTGAAGGAACCGGTTGCAGCCTAGTTTTTGCGCCAACAGCGGATGAAATGTATCCTGAACCTGATTTAACTGAATTCGATTTCGGACAACTCGATAAAGTGATGGAAGGAAAATTCAGACCCGGCCATTTTAAAGGAGTAGCGATTGTGGTAAAGAAACTATTTGAAATTGTTACCCCGACAAAAGCTTACTTTGGAGAAAAAGACTTTCAGCAGCTGGCTATCATAAAAAAAATGGTTGAAATGCTGGGGATGCCGGTACAGGTTATCCCCTGCCTTATTGTGCGCGAAACCGACGGACTGGCCATGAGTTCACGAAACGCACGCCTGACAGAGCAGGAACGTGCCGAAGCTCCGGTTATCTACAAAGCACTTTCCGGCATAAAAGAAAATTATTCCTGGTTTATACCTGATGGCATTAAGCAACTGGTGATAGGTGAAATACAGGAAAGCCGTTATTTCAGGGTTGAATATGTGGATGTGGTTGATACTGAGACATTATTACCTTTTGAGGATTGGCAGGATGTGGAACATGCTGTGGTTTGCGTGGCTGCGTTTATAGGCTCAGTAAGGCTTATTGATAATATTGTTTTGTATTGAAGAATCTGAAAAATCCACGTGAATAAGGAAAACATATTTGACGCCTGCGCTCTTCTTCATTTTCATTCAAAATTATAAATACTGTTAATTCCGAACCTGACCGGGAATCCAAAAAGCTGATTTGACAGATAATTTCGTAATTTTGCTGTCTTATGAATATTGAAGTCCAAAAATCAAAGATTCTCAGAGCAACGATATTGCATGCTCACCTGAATTTTATCAGTTCTGTTTCCATCGGTGATGATCTGGTTGAGGCCTCAAACTTCGTTGAATTTGAAAAGGTTCGGTCCGTAAATATCACCAAGGGTGAAATGATCGAAACCTTCGCAATTCGTGGCGAACGCGGAACTGATGTTATTTCTCCAAATAGTTCTTCTGCCCGAAAAGCCAGAATTGGCGCCCTTTACAGTAATGTTTCATTCGCAAAGATGGAATCTGAAGAAGCAAAAAGAATAAACTTTCCATTGTATTTCCTACTCCACACAACAAACTAAACTAGAAGCCTTGAATCCAAAACTCAAGAATAGTATCCGTTTTACCATATTCCTGGGGATCGGCATTTTTTTTATCTGGATATTTCTCCGCAATCTTACTGCTGACCAAAAGCAGGAGATTCTCAATTCAATGGGCAATGCAAACTACTGGTGGATAGCACTTGCCATTCCATTGGGTATTCTGAGTCATTACATTAGAGCTATGCGCTGGAAAATGCTAATTGAAACCATGGATTATAAACCGCGGAACAGCAATATGTTTTTTGCAGTTATGATAGGTTATCTGGCAAATTTAGCTTTACCGCGCCTCGGCGAAGTCAGCCGCTGTACCATTCTAACCAAATACGAAGATGTACCTTTTCAAAAATCGTTTGGTACTGTTATAACCGAAAGAGTGCTCGACATGCTGGTT
>Ga0268283_1001500_pt1 | contig 11395 bp, 10 predicted proteins | sample saktaG_13_FD_190140 | JGI IMG/M metagenome (GOLD analysis project Ga0268283, IMG submission 190140) | Saline water microbial communities from Sakinaw Lake, British Columbia, Canada - sak_2013_06_06_36m | ecosystem: Environmental > Aquatic > Non-marine Saline and Alkaline > Saline ... | reverse complement strand
TCTTTACGATTTTCCTCACGGTTTTACTCACGTACTTATGTCATTGATCTCCTCCACCGAAACCATCGCTCTCGCCTACGTCACCGAGCTCGACCCCACGATGATTAAATCTGAAGTCATCCAAACTGCCGAGCTCAAATACGTAAAACCTGTATTGACCGCCGCCCTGTATGACGATGTCGTTGCTCATCCCGGTGATTACACAACCCTCATCACCTCCTATATCAAACCCTGCCTCGCTTTCTTTGTCAAATATGCCATGCTCAACCAGCAGTTGCTCGAAACAGCCCAGTACACACCAGGCGCCGATCCGGCATTGTCACCGGCCCTGGTTGAAATCTCCACCGCTGTATTGCTCCCCCGGGATCACCGCCGCGACACCATGCAGGAAGTACTTTCCATTGCTCGTTCCAAACAGACCCTACTGCAGGAATATGTAATCGCCCAGAATTATCCATTATACACAGCCCCCGCCTCCAAAAGAGTCTCCGGCTTCAGAATCACATCATAAATGAAAACCGCATCCTGCATCTTGCATCATATCACACATTCTAAATCTTATTACTATGACTATCGCCCGCAGAATGATTCAATGTTCGCTTCCCGTTTCAGCCGGGAATGCCAGCACTCCTTATATCCAGATTCCTAATGGCGCTACAAAACTCACCATTCAGTTCGTCTATAGCGGTCTTGATGATGATATTGTAATGTCAATGAATCAGAGCCTCGACGGGTTCAATTTTGATGCCTGTGTCAACGAGGATGATGCACCAATTACCATCACCCTCGATAAGGATTTCACCTCAATGACTCTTAACGTGGCCGATCTCCTCACTACCTGGATTCAGTTCTCCATGGACGTAGGCGAAGCCAAAACCGGCAGCCTCGATAAAATGTATGTCATCATGACCTGATTCGTAATTCGTAAATCGTAAATGAAATCGTAAATCGGGCTTCGTAAATCGTAAATCACTTCATATGGGCAGTTCAAAATATTTCCTCATGGGTCAACAAAATCGCGGCAGTACAAACTATCGTGATTTTACAAAGCAGGAGTCTGCTCCTGATCGTCCAAGGTCAGGCATTATCCGAACCTGGCTCGACAGCCTGGGCTTTCTCAACTTCCTGGCAAGCACCGGCCCGGCCATTAAGGCCATTCTGGGCCTCCAGGCCGATTATGATGATGCAATCCTAAAGAAGCATTCCAATGCCAATGATCATGTGCATGCCAATGCCACAGCATTAGCCGCGGTTTCTGGTAATAATACCGGCGATCAGGACCTTTCTACATGTTCTAAAGCTGTTCAGGGAACTTTATCAGCCGGGGCCCTGGCCGGCAATACGCGTGGTGCCAATGCTACCGACTTCCAGTTTGTCCGTGAATCGGTCAGCAGGGTTGCCAGTGGGGCTGGTTCATTCATTGCCGGCGGACAGCATAACCAGGTTTCCGGTGCAAATTCTATGGCTGCAGCTGGATCGCATAATGAGGTCAGCGGACAATTCTGCCTGGTTTCAGGTGAGCATAACGAAATTACCGGTGATCACAGCTCTGCCTTTGGTGATCAGCACCAGGTGAGTGGCAATAAGTCCACAGCCTATGGTTCCAGCCATGTAATTTCTGCCGAAACGGCCTATGCCGAAGGCGATGGCAATATTGTTTCAGGCGTCGGCGGACATGCCGAAGGCACGTTAAATGAGTGTGCCGCCGATTATTCCCATGTTGAAGGTTGCAATGCAAAAACCTACAACATCTACCAGCATGCCAAGGCTTCCTGCGGATTTAGCAATCCTGGCGAAATTGGCGAAGCCCAGTATACGAACATCATTGCCCGGGCCGCAACCGAAGATGATGGGCCTTTGGATCTTGTGGTTGGTGAAGAAGATAACATCATCCTGATGACCAACAAGATGAATGCTTTCAGGGTCATGGTAGTCGCTGCCACCGATGATAACACCAAGGGAGCAGCTTACGAGTTCAAAGGCCTCATCAAAAAAAATGCAACCTCAGCCTCCACGGCACTCATCGGTTCCGTAACAAAAACCGTGATTGCCGAAAGTGTATCAGCCTGGGATGCCAATGTTTCAGCCGACACCTCCAATGGCGCTCTTAAAATCACAGTGACTGGTGCAGCCGAAACAGTAATCCGCTGGGTAGCTTATGTTGAAATGGTCGAAGTCGCCTTCTACGGCTCTTAATCCTTTTGCCTAGTGCCTATTTTATGAAAGAATGGAAAATATTCGGTCTCCCACTACCCCAGGCAATCAGCCTGCTAACGTTTCTTGTGGCCATTGTTTCCGTTTGGGTTCACATAGAAATCCGTCTGGCCGAAATAAATGTTGAACTCACCAACCTAAAACAGGATCTGATTTTTCATAAGTCTGATAACAGTCGCGAAATTGAAACTCTGCGCTCTGATATCAAATCCGATACCCGCGAAATCCTCAAAAAGATCGACGAAATCCAGATCTATCTGCGGAATAAATGAATCAATCGTAAATCGTAAATTTTAAATCCATGAACTCAAGTTTCTTAACCCTCAATTGGATGGACCTTCTTAAAGGTCTCCTCGTTGCCGTCATCGGTGCAATCCTCACAGCAGTTTACCAGGCCCTCCAGACCGGAACTTTGACTTTCACCTGGGCATTCTTCCAGCCCATCCTTTTAACCGGACTGGCAGCAGGCATTGCCTATCTGATCAAGAACTTTCTGTCCAATAGCCAGGGCTTTCCCTTAAAAATCGAAAAATGACAACATCCGAAAAGGGCCTCGCTCTAATCGAGCATTATGAAGGCCTCCGCTCACTGGCCTATCGATGTCCTGCAGGCGTCTGGACGATCGGTATAGGCACGACTATTTATCCCGATGGAACACCCGTCAAAGAAGGCGACAGGATCTCTTTTAAGCAAGCCAGAGACTACCTGATGCACGATCTCCGTAAAATCGAATATCAGCTCAGCGAAATGCTTACAATCCGTCTAATGCAATATCAATTCGATGCCCTGGTATCCTTTGCTTATAACGTCGGTTGTAACACCCTTCGGAAATCCTCCCTGCTCAGGTATGTCAATGCCCGAGATACCAATACCTCGATTGAATATGCATTTCTGATGTACACAAAATGTGCAGGTTCCCCCGGCATCGACGATGATCAGGACGGCCAGATCGATGAACCCGGTGAAAAGCAAGACTCATCAGGCCTTACCAAAAGACGGAAGTCCGAAGCCTGGTTATTCATTCACAACGAACTGAAATACTTCTGATCGTGTCAATTCAAGTGGATTCAACCAATAATTCCGGGGCAATAAACCGGCCACTAATATGGATATCCATCATCCTGGGATTCCTGCTTATCGGAGCAGTGGTATTGGAGCGGGTTTTACACGACTCATCCAGAAACAAGATACTTCAGGACCAGGCCGCCCTGATTTCATCATTCAAAAACGCCCCTGTCAAAATCGATACAATCCACGATACCATTCGCCTTTCCGGGCAGTATATAATCAAGCCCACTCCAGTTAAAACTGTCATCCATGACACAATCCTGATCCCCTACCGAGAATGTTGGTACGATTCCGTATTCAGCCAAACCGGCATCCGCTTCCGTTGGCAAGCCAAAGGCGACCTCCAATTCATCACATTCTCAGATTTCACCTGGCCCAGGGAAGTCATCACCATCACCCGGCAGGTTGATACCTGCATCACCAAACCCATCCCAAAACAACCCCTATTCCGAATCGGCCCATACGTCGGCATCTCCCTCAACTCCTTCCAAACTTTTCCCGGCCTCGAAGCCGGTGCCCAGCTCATCATCAAAGATCAGCTCACAATATCAGCCGGAGGCCTATACCACAATGGTTTCTATGGCAATCTGAGATTAGGCTGGCTCTTCAAATAATTAGGTTTTTGTAATCCTGATTTATCTTGTAACTTTACCCGGTTATAAGGGTTAATTATGTTCTTATCAGCAAATTCTATAATGCTATGCTGGTTTCGAACATTTTCATTTAGTCAATAAACTGTAACATCTTAATATTTTGCTTGACCATTTTATTCAACTGATAACGATTGTAACACCTGCCATTTTATTGACATGGTTCTATTATTCACAGAAACAGATACTTTCAAAAAATTATTATGAAGAAATAATAGGTACATATGCAGGATTTACATTACCTACACATGAATTAAAAGATAAAATCACAATCAATGCCGGGATAATAATGCATATTCGGGAAATTAATAAAGATGGCTATTTTAAAGGAGAGTTCGAATTCGGAGAAACCTCTCTTAAAAGCATTAACAATATTCCGACGAAGCATTTCATCAGTATGGGAATCTATACTTTCTTTGGTAAATTGAATTTTAAGATTAAATTAGATAAAAGCAGACATCCATTTAAACCTGATCAGAATAGAATTTATAACGGTAAATTATACATTGTTACGCGTTTAGATTTCCAGTTTGACAAGTACAACATTGAAGACTATTTACAATCTGAGTATAAAATTGTTCATTATCGCGAAATGCAAACATTAAGCTTTTCTTTGATTCAAAAGAAAATCGATGGTGGTCAAAAATTGCCCGATTCTTTTACGTTATATAAAAGCGTAGGATTTAGTTTTGATCCTCTAAAAGGAGTTAAAGATGTGGTTTTTACTGACGTTAATTAAAATTCATGACCTTCCAAAAAATCCTCGATAAATACCGCAAATATTCCTTCTCCGAGCGCGACAAAGGCGATCGGTTTGAACGCTTAATACAAGCTTACCTGCAAACCGACCCCAAATATGCCTACTTGTTCAAGAGAGTCTGGCTTTGGAATGATTTCCCGGGCAGGAAGGATTTGGGAGGAAATGATACTGGGATTGATTTGGTTGCACTCACACAAGACGGCGATTATTGGGCCATTCAGTGTAAATGTTTTCAGGAAGATGCGAGTATTGACAAACCTGAAGTTGATTCCTTCTTATCTACATCCAGCAGGGAATTTAAGGATGAAAACTTTCAAACGGTAAGTTTCAGACACAGGCTCTGGATTTCAACTACTAATAAATGGGGATCAAATGCTTCTGAGGCGATTCGGAATCAGAATCCACCTGTTTCCAGAATCAATTTATATGATTTACAGGAAGCGCCGGTTGATTGGGAAAAACTGGAAAAAGGCTTAACTGGCGAGCTTTCCAGGTTAATCAAAAAGGAGCTTCGTCAGCATCAGTTAAAAGCCTTAGAGTTGACAAACAGTCATTATAAATCCTCCGATCGTGGCAAGTTAATCATGGCTTGTGGTACAGGTAAGACCTTTGTCTCGCTTCGCATTGCCGAGAAAGAAACTGATGGAAAGGGATTGATCTTGTTTCTGGTTCCCTCCATATCATTGTTAGGGCAAACTCTTCGGGAATGGTCTGCTGATGCGAAGGAACCAATTAATGCCATTTGCATTTGTTCCGATCCTGAGGTTTCCCGAAAGAGATCCAGAAATGAGGATTTCGATAGTTTCAGTACGGTCGATTTGGCGCTGCCTGCTTCTACTGATGTGCGAAGCATTGTGAATCAGTTTAAACTAATCAAGAGTACCGGAAAGGCAGGGATGACGGTAGTTTTTTCTACATATCAATCCATTGAAGTGATTTCCCGTGCTCAGCATGAATTGTTGAATTCTGCTAACTCAACTGATCATTTCGGGATTTTTGATCTGATAATATGTGATGAAGCTCATCGAACCACAGGTGTTACTCTTTCCCAGGAGGACTCTTCGGCTTTTATTAAGGTTCATGATAATTCATTCATACAGGCCCGTAAAAGGCTTTATATGACTGCTACGCCTCGCCTTTACAGCGATGATGCCAAGGGCAAAGCCGCTCAGGCCGATGCCGTCCTCTGTTCAATGGATGATCCTTCCATTTATGGTGAAGAAATGTATCGTATCGGTTTTGGGGAAGCAGTGGATCGGGATCTTCTATCCGATTATAAAGTGTTGATTCTCACGCTCAGCGATAAAGATGTTCCTCCGGCAGTTCAAAAGATGATTGCCAGTCGTGATAATGAAATTAATTCTGATGATGCCTCTAAACTTATTGGCTGCATTAATGCGCTCTCAAAACAGGTTCTGGGTGATGCTGATATTATTAAAAAAAGCGATCCGGAACCGATGCGAAGAGCGGTAGCATTCTGCCAGAGCATTGCAATATCAAAAAAAATCACCGGCACGTTTAATTCGGCTGCCGAAATCTATCTGAAAGCGCTGCCTGAAAACAAAAAAGAGCAAATGGTGTCGGTGTCCTCTTCCCATATCGACGGAACAATGTCGGCTCCTGAACGAGATGAAAAGCTGGGATGGCTCAAAGCAACCAGCGATGATCCCCGAGAATGCCGGGTATTAACGAATGTGCGTTGTCTTAGCGAGGGTGTTGATGTACCAACCCTGGACGCCGTGATGTTCCTCTCTGCTCGTAATTCTCAGGTTGATGTAGTGCAATCCGTGGGTCGTGTCATGCGCAAGTCCCCGGGAAAAAAATATGGATATATCATCATTCCTGTGGTGGTGCCATCAGATGTTGAAGCCGATAAAGCCCTCGATGATAACGAACGATATAAGGTAGTTTGGACGGTTTTAAATGCACTTCGTGCCCATGACGACCGCTTCAATGCAACCATCAACAAAATTGAACTGAATAAACACCGTCCTGAACAAATTTTGATCGGATGTCCTGAATATTCTTTTGAGGGTGAAACCCCTGTTGCAGCCGAGCCTAAAGTTGAATATGGCAAGAGTTCTGAGCTGAGTTCACAGCTTGCAATGCAATTCGAGCAATTGCAAAACGTAGTTTTTGCCCGAATGGTGCAAAAAGTAGGTGACCGCAGGTACTGGGAACAATGGGCCCGGAATGTTGCTGAAATTGCTGAGCGCCAGGTTGAACGTATAAATCGTCTTATAAAAAAAGAGAATGAACACGAGAAGGCTTTTTCCGAATTTTTAAACGGATTGCAAAAAAACATCAATCCGGCCATCACAGCGCAGGAAGCTGTTGAAATGCTTTCACAGCATATCATCACAAAACCGGTATTTGAAGCCTTATTCCAGGGGTATTCCTTCGTTAAAAACAATCCCATTTCGGTATCCATGCAAACCATGCTTAATCTGCTCGAAGAGGAATCCATTGAAAAGGATACCGAAGTCCTTGATAAATTTTACCAATCGGTTCGGATGCGGGCCGAAGGAATCGACAATGCCGAAGGCAAACAGCGCATCATCATTGAATTGTACGACAAATTCTTCAAAACCGCTTTTCCGAAAATGGTCGAGAAGCTTGGCATCGTTTACACACCGGTTGAAGTAGTCGATTTTATCATCCATTCGGTGAACGATATTCTGCAGAAAGAATTTGGTCGAAACCTGTCCGATGAGAACATCCACATTCTCGACCCATTTACCGGAACAGGGACCTTCATCACCCGCCTGCTTCAAAGCGGTTTGATTGATAAAAAAGACCTCGAACGCAAATATACACATGAAATCCATGCCAACGAAATTGTTCTGTTAGCCTATTACATTGCCGCCATCAACATCGAAAATGCCTATCACGATGCTTTGGGCTCCGATGCCTACCAAGCGTTCGATGGAATTTGTCTCACCGACACCTTCCAATTAGGAGAAACGTACGAAAGCGAAAAAATGTTCTCCGAAATGTTCCCACAAAACTCCGCCCGCGTAGCTGCACAAAAGAAGGCACCCCTGCGGGTGATAATCGGAAACCCTCCTTACTCTAAAGGTCAGAAATCATCGAATGACAATGCACAGAATCAAAGTTATCCAAAGTTAGATAGTCGAGTTGCAGAAACATACGTTGCAGGAACTGATGCGGTTAATAAGAATGCAATTTATGATTCGTATATTAAAGCATTTCGCTGGTCAACAGATCGATTGGATAAAGTGCATGGAGGTATTTTAGCTTTCGTTTCAAATATTGGTTGGCTTGATGGAAGTGGAATGGATGGTTTACGTAAATGTCTAGAGAAAGAGTTTTCTGCAATACATATTTTGAACTTGCGTGGCAATCAACGCACCAGTGGAGAACTATCGCGGAAGGAGGGCGGAAAAATCTTTGGTTCAGGATCACGCACCCCCATTGCCATAACACTTTTAGTGAAAAATTCGAAAAAAATATCAGGAAAAGCCGTTATTCATTATCATGACGTTGGCGATTATCTTACACGAGAAGAAAAACTCGCCATCGTTAGTAAATTCAGTTCCGTCGGAAATCCTGAAATGCAATGGCAAACTTTGCAACCTAATGAACAAGGGGATTGGATCAACCTCCGAAATGACATTTTTGAAAAGTTGATACCACTTGCATCTGAAAAGAAATTTCAAACACAATCACAAAGTTATTTTGTAACCCATTCATTAGGTATTGCTTCAGCCCGTGATGCATGGGTTTATAATTCATCTAAACAGAAGCTTGAATCTAACATGCAAAGGACAATTGGGTTTTACAATCAGCAGGGTGATGAATTTATTTTAGAGTATGCAAAAAATAGACAACTTGATTTTGATTCATTTGCTTCAAATGATTCTTCAAGAATAAGTTGGAATGATTCTTTGAGAGAAATTTGTAGTAAAAATATCAAATTATCATTTCATATAGAGGAAATTAGGGCTGGATTATATCGTCCGTTTTTTAAGACTAATCTATATTTTGATACCAAATTCATACAGCGTCCTTATCAACAGCCAAAATTATTCCCCAATGTTGATTTGCCTAATTTCGTAATTTGTGTTTCAGGAATTGGTGGCAATAAGGAAAATTCCACAATAATTACTAATCATACACCAGATTTAAATTGTCTTGATGCTGGTTGCCAATGTTTCCCTCTCTATTACTACGAAGAACGCCAAAAATCGAGCCCTACCTTGTTTGATGAAGTTGCCGAGAGCGAATTTATCAGGAAGGATGGTGTTTCCGATTTCATACTTGAACGGACGAAAAAAATGTACGGGAGCAGGGTAAGTAAAGAAGATGTGTTCTATTATGTATATGGCCTGTTGCATAGTCATGAATATCGACTGCGATTTGCGAATGATTTAAAGAAAATGTTGCCACGGATACCATTGGTAGAAGAATCGAGAGACTTCTGGAAATTCAGCAAAGCCGGAGCTGAATTAGCAGAGCTGCATATTAATTATGAAAAAGTACCGCCGTATAACGACCTTATTGTAACTGGCGCCGAAAGTGGTTTTTACCAGGTGGTAAAAATGCGTTTTCCCCAAAAAGATAAAAAGGATAAGATTCTATACAACAGTAATATTACCATTGGAAATATTCCAGCCAAAGCTTACGAATACGTCGTAAATGGTAAAAGCGCCATCGAATGGATCATGGAACGGTACCAGGTTACAACACACAAAGAAAGCGGTATAAAAAACGATCCCAACGACTGGGCAGATGAGGTGAGTAATCCCAGGTATATCCTTGATTTGCTTCTGAGTATAATATCCGTAAGCATAAAAACAGTGGAAATTGTGGGATCGCTGCCAGAGCTTAAATTCGAATCTGAACAAGTCTATAAATGAGAAACGCCCCTTGCGGAGCGTCGGACCAAAGATGCTATCTTTGGTGATGTTTTAGTGATGCAAATATAATCAAAATTATGCCTGAGTCAAGTATTTTCAACAAAAAAGAACGAATTGTTGTTTATGTCGATGGGTTCAATCTTTATTTTGGCATGAAGGATGCCGGTTTAGACAACTGTAAGTGGCTTGATCTTAATAAACTGGTAAATAATTTACTCAAACCAACGCAGGAGTTAGCTCTCATTAAATATTTTACAAGTAGGGTAAACAACAATCCTGATAAACAAAAAAGGCAAACCACCTATATTGAAGCTATTGAGTCAACTGGTATTAAAGTCTATTATGGTCATTTTCAATCCGCTTCTTTAGATTGCAAACGTTGTGGATTCATTTGGCCTACGTACAATGAAAAAATGACAGATGTTAACATAGCCACACAAATGATTATTGATGCTTACCAGGATAGATATGATATGGCAATGTTGATCTCCGGCGATAGTGATTTGGTCCCTCCAATAAAAGCAATTCATGAGTGTTTCCCTCGAAAAAGGACATTTGTGGCTTTCCCACCCAAAAGATATAATTCTTCTGTTGCATTGGTTGCAAAAGGGTCATTGATAATTGGCCGGAAAAAACTTATCGATAGCCGTTTCCCGGATGAAGTTTTAAAGAAAGATGGATTTTTATTGAGAAAACCAAAGGAATGGTTGTAATCTGGTCCCAGTTTGGCATGTAAAAGACACCAATAATGTCTAAGTCAGTGTCTAAGTGGGTATCTAAGTCGCCTTGGGCATAAATAGGCTGGTAACTAAGTCGTTGACAAAGTCTGGGACGGATTTGGTAACTAAGTCGGTAACTAAGTCACTTGCCATTGAAGGTTAGCCAGCCTCACTTCTTCTGCTCACTGTAAATCTTACCAAAGGTATCTCCGTAAATTTATAATCCCCTGTTCGAAAGATTTGTGGGACACTGTCCCACAAATTGAGCATGAGTCATTATTGTTTTCTTCAATGCAAATCTCACCAAAGGTATCTCCGTAAATTTATAATCCGCAAGGCCATGCCCTCCGGGTGCCGTCATTTTTTTTCATTGTATATCTTCTTGGGTAAAAAAATGACCGGCAGCCTTGCGTATTAAAATTTACTCCGCTGTTTAGTGCTTACGATTTGCATTTTATGCATTAAACCATTTGTAAAACTTAAAAGCGGAGGTTTGTATGTCAACAACAATCAATCACTCATCAACCCAGGTTATCCATGATTTAGCCTGTGATTATCATGTCAATGAACAGGGGCAGGTCATCCTGCACCACAATGGCCAGCCGGTCAAGTGGTCGTCCACAATCAAGATCACCTTGTTTTCCCCAACTGGTAAAGAGGCCGCAAGGTTCAAGTTCCTCAATATCCATGAGGCCATGAACTTCATCCGCCTCAACGAACCGCCCAGGTACATGATCTGGGGGTGATTTTCCTGGTCTTAATATCTCGGGTTTCCCTGTGGGTGCCAAAACCTGCAGGGAATTTTTCTTCATGGACGAAAGGGAATTCAATAATTCAGATCCAGTAGCCTTTTGACAAACCTGAAAATGAAAAGTTTTAACCGGAAATATTCCGGGATAGATAATTGTAAATGCTTGAAAAATGCTTGAAAAAACGAAAACAGCCACTTTACTTTTTATCGTAAGTGGCTGTCTTTCAGTGACCCCGACAGGATCAAATAGCCCAAATTGATAATCAGGCACATACCTCTGAAACCCTTATAAACAGTGAATAATATTTATTGTAATTTACAGCAAATTACAACCTGTTTATAACTTTTACTGA
>Ga0268283_1001498_pt1 | contig 11401 bp, 5 predicted proteins | sample saktaG_13_FD_190140 | JGI IMG/M metagenome (GOLD analysis project Ga0268283, IMG submission 190140) | Saline water microbial communities from Sakinaw Lake, British Columbia, Canada - sak_2013_06_06_36m | ecosystem: Environmental > Aquatic > Non-marine Saline and Alkaline > Saline ... | reverse complement strand
TGAATATCACCGAAGGCGAAATTCTTCTTGTAAACAAACCTTACCGCTGGACTTCCTTCGATGTTATCGGCTCGCTGCGTGGACTAATGAAACACCTGCTGGGAGGCAAAAAGATAAAAGTTGGTCATGCCGGCACACTCGATCCTCTTGCAACCGGTCTACTGATTATCTGCACCGGCAAAGCAACTAAACGTATCGAAGAATTTAAGGATTTCGACAAAGAATATACCGGCACTTTTGTACTTGGAGCCACAACGCCGTCGTACGATATGGAAAAAGAAGTGAATGAAACCTTCCCAACCGAACATATAACTGCTGAAATGATCAGGGAAGCAGCCCATAGCCTGAGTGGAGATATTATGCAGATTCCACCTATGTTTTCGGCAATAAAAGTAGATGGCAAACGTGCTTATGAATCGGCCAGGAAAGATAAAGACCTTGGACTGGCAGCACGACCGGTAAGTGTTCCTTTATTTGAAATTACCCGTATTGAAATGCCTGAAATTGATTTCCGTATAGTTTGTTCAAAAGGAACCTATATACGTGCGTTGGCCCGCGATTTCGGCGCTGCTTTACAAAGCGGAGCTTATATGAGCGCTTTGTGTCGCACCCGGGTAGGTCCGCATTTATTAAGCAATGCACACGAAGTTGAAGAACTGAAAACGATTTTACGGGCTCAATATCAGCCTGAAATATAAAAAAACTGCCGGACATAGCCCGGCAGCAGATATTTTTTTCAGATTCAAATAAAGGTTTATGCTTGCTTTTCCTTAATAAATAAAGCCGCAATAGCACCCAGGAACATACTTCCGCCTGCCATCACAATACTGAGTATTGGATTTCCGCCAAAAATATATTTCAATATCAGACCACTGAATACACCGCTAACAATTTGTGGAATGGTGATCGACATATTAAACAATCCCATATAAATACCCATTCGTTTCGGCGGAATTGAACTTGCCAGCATGGCATAAGGCATAGCCAGTATACTTCCCCATGCAATACCAATACCAATCATAGGAATAATAAGATAGTTCGGATCGCTGAAAATCAGGAACGACAACAATGAAACTCCACCAATACAGAGCGCAATGGAATGAGTTACTTTTTTGGAAAGACGTTTAGCTATCATTGGCAGCGACAAGGCAATAATTGCAGATACTCCATTATAAATACCAAATAAAATACCAACCCAATCGCCGGCCTCCTGGAAAGCAAGTGAATTAGGATCACTTGTACCATAATATTTTAAAGCCACAGCCGGTGTTGTATAAACCCACATCGAAAACAATGCAAACCACGAGAAAAACTGAACCAGCAATAGTTTAAGCATGATGGGCGGAATGAAAAACTTTTTAGGTTTTTCTTCAACTTCTGCAGTTTTCACCAGTTCTTCGGGAGGATATTCGGAAGTACTGAAAATGGTCCATAAAATGGTTGATATCAATACAAAAGCACCGAAATAAAACGAATAGGTTACATTGTCTGCAATAAGTCCTGCAGATTCTGCCACTTTGGAAACGCCAAACCAGTTTCCCAGCATATAAGGCAGCCACGATCCGACAACAGCACCAATTCCAATCAGCAGGGTCTGCATCGAAAAACCAAGCGTATGCTGCTCTTCAGGCAATTTATCAGCAACCAAAGCCCTGAATGGTTCCATCGAGATATTGATGGAAGCATCCATAATCATCAGCAATCCGCCACCAATAAACATGGGTGCGATAAAATTCGCGAGGTGTGGTGCATTAGGCATCAGTACCAGGGCAATACTGGTCAGGATGGCGCCAACCAGGAAATAAGGCCTTCTTCTTCCCAGCCTGTTCCAGGTTTTATCGCTCATATAGCCAATTATAGGCTGAACGATCATACCTGTGATTGGTGCAACAAGCCAGAACCAGCTCAGTTTATCCACCTCGGCTCCAAAGGTCATAAGAATACGTGAAGCATTCCCGTTTTGCAATGCAAATCCGAATTGAATGCCCATAAATCCGAAACTCATGTTCCAGATCTGCCAGAATGATAAGCGTGGTCGCTTGCCCATATTTTTAGTTTTTCATTATTTGCGATACTACAAAAATATTGTTTCGTATGGATATTTGCAGGGAAATTAAATAAATATTATCACTTGACAAAAAAAAAGATGCCTGATCAGTTCGAACTGACTTCTAATAATTGCAAATTTATTATACTATTCTAAATTTCAGATGTTTAAAACATTTCGGCTCTATTTAGTCCCGGTTAATCATTAACGTATGCTGCGCGCGGAAACCTGAAGGAGAACAGCCCTTCTTTGTAAGAAACATACGGTTAAAATGTGTTGAGCTTCTAAACCCTGAGTCAAACGCTACTTGCAAAATGCTTTTATCCTGTTGAGATGTAAGCATAACGCAAGCCCGCGAAATACGAAAATTGTTAAGGTATTCCGTAAATGTTTCACCGGTTATCAATCTAAAAAACCGGCAAAACGATGTCTGCGTCATATGCACAATGTCAGCTGCTTTCTGCAACGGAATATTTTCGGCAAAATGCGTGGACACGTAAGTAAATACTATATTGATCCGTTCAACATTGTACTTATTCAACGATGGAACGTAATTGGCAGAGGCAAGTAATCTGTAATTGGATGATTTGCTGAGATCATCGAGGATAAGCCAGAAACGGGTCAACTTTTCCAGGCCATTTGATTTCGATAATTTTAACAGTTTCTTCCCTGTTTCCAAAGCCTGGTCTCCCTGGAAAGAAATTCCCTGGTGTGCAATATTCAAAAGGCGCCGGATACCTTCAAATTCAGGAAATTCGCTTATCAGATCCGACAATATTTTATGACTGAATTGAAAAACAACAGCTTTGCATGATTCATTAGTAATTTTGTTATTTTCTGAATTCCATGTATGTGGCAAATCAGAACCCAAAAGCACCAGGTCGCCTTCTATAAATGGTTCAACTGAATCACCCACAATTCGTTTCCCGCTTCCTCTGATAATAAAGGTCAGCTCAAACTCAGGATGGAAATGCCAGTAGGGTTCAAATTCAGGCAGATCGAGAATAAGTTGTATCAGTGAAGAATTTGCTTCATTTTTCTTTATCTGTTCTAAACCGGGTTTCATCTGTCTAATTTTTTATTTTTACAGCTCAGATGCACCCCGCTACGCATTAACTTTGTTATTTGCGTTAAGGATATTGCCATAGCTCGTTTCTGATATAACTATATTGCCATAAATGTAATGTATAATTAAGAAAATCAGATAATATAAGGGCACTATTGGAAAAAATAATTTCTTTACCTGGGCACATTCAGTAGTAATTTTGCGCCTGTTAAGACTTATTCAATTTAAATTTTGACAAATCCCAGACACCTTTGCATAAGCTCGTTATGATAAAACTTCTCTTAATAAGCACTTTAGCACTTATGAGCTGCCATGTAATGGCACAGAATAATTCTCAATATGTAAATGTTTTTATAGGAACAGATGGTACCGGCCATACTTTCCCCGGTCCATCTATGCCTTTTGGTATGGTGCAGCCAGGACCTGATAATAAAGACGGCGATTGGGCTTACACCAGCGGATATCAATTTCGCGATACAGCAGTCCAGGGCTTTTCACAAACCCATCTGAGTGGCACGGGCATCGGCGAATTAGGCGATATATTGTTATTGCCTTTTGCAGAAAGCAAAGATGGAAGCGCAAAGAACATTTTAATCAAAAACACCGAAAAGGCAAGTGTCGGTTATTACACTGTCACTAAAAAGGACAATGTAAAAGTGGAACTTACTGCATCCGAAAGGGTGGCTTTTCACCGCTATACATTCCCGGCAACGGAAGCCAGACTATTTATTAATTTCCAGCATGGTATTCGTTTCCTTACTGATAGCCTGGTGTTGGAAAGCCAGGTGAAAATCGAAGATAATAACACTGTTTCCGGCTATTGCCATACCAAAAACTGGGTGGAGAGAAAGTACTTTTTTGTTGTAAAATTCGATCTCCCTTTTGTTAAATCGGAACTGCTTCTAAAAGGCAGGAAAGAAAATGCGCCAAAGTATATTTTAGATTTTGATCTCAATGAAAATAAAATCCTGCATGTAAAAATTGCCCTGTCAACAGTAGATGTAACAGGTGCAAAACTCAATCTTGAAACTGAAATTCCTGATTGGGATTTTGATAAGGTTAAACAAAATGCCGTAAACGTTTGGAATTATTATCTCGGCCGGATTGATATTGAAGCCGGTAGCAAACAAAAGCAAATCTTTTATACTTCGCTCTATCATTTGCTTTTACAACCCTCGAACATAGCTGATATAAACGGCAAATACCGCGGAGCCGACGATAAAATTGCCTTAGCTCCAGACAATGAATATTATTCAACACTTTCCATCTGGGATATCTATCGCGGGGCATTCCCTTTGCTCCAGATTATTGCTCCTGAAAAAATAAACGGCATTGTCAATACGATGCTTCTCCATCACAAAGCCGCAGGATTTCTGCCCATCTGGACTGCATGGGGGCAGGATAATTACTGCATGATCGGAAATCACGCTATTCCTATGATACTTTCAGCATACAACCATGGATTTACTGGTTTCGATCCCAAAGAAGCGCTGAAAGCAATGGTAGAAACTTCAACGAAAAGCCATATTAATTCCGACTGGGAGTTGTACAACCAATACGGGTATTATCCTTTTGATAAACTGGACAACGAAGCCGTTTCTCGGACACTGGAAAGTGGCTACGACGATTGGTGTGTAGCCGAAATGGCATCAAAACTTGGAGATAAATCCATAGCTGAATCTTTTTACAAAAGGGCTGCCTATTTTAAAAATCTGTTCGATCCTGAAACAAAAATGTTCCGAGGGAAAGATACCAAAGGCAATTTCCGGACACCTTTTGATCCGTTGGCTGCCACCTCGCCTATGAACAACCCTGGAGATTACACTGAAGCCAATGCCTGGCAATATTTCTGGACTTCGGCACAGTACGATATTAAGGGCATGAAAGAACTTATGGGCGGAAAATCAGCATTCACAAAACAGCTCGACGATTTCTTCTCCATAGAGGCTAAAAATCCAAATAAATTCCTGGGGCAGGAAGCTATGATAGGTCAATACGCGCATGCTAACGAACCGGGGCATCATATTGTCTATCTTTATGCTTATTCTGATTCACCTGAAACAGGTCAAAAGTATATTCATGAAATCATCAATAGTTTCCACAACAATACCCCTGATGGTATGATCGGCAACGACGATTGCGGGCAGATGTCAGCCTGGTATATGTTGTCAAGCCTGGGCTTTTACCCGGTTAATCCTGCCGGTAATGAATTTGTTCTGGGTGCGCCACAACTTGAAAAAGCTGTTTTACACCTTACAAATGGAAATCAACTCATCATCGAAGCCAAAAATATTTCGGCTCAGAATATTTATACTGAAAAAGTCTTGTTAAAAGGAATTCCTGCAGATAAACGGTTTATTACTTATAAGGAAATTATGGATGGAGGGAATCTGCAGTTCCAAATGACGAATAAATAACAGCCTGGTTTGATAATAATCCCGCAGGAATCAACAAGATAAAGGAGTAAGACATTAAGTAATTGATTTAGAGACTGTCTTAAATTTTAATAAAGTACCCTCCCCAACCCTCCCTTGCTTCGACTCCGCTCAGCATGACAGGGAGGGAGTAAATTGTGCCGGTTTGAAGTTCATTCAAATAAAGAAAAATTATTCTTAACACTTCATCCCCCTGTCATGCTGAGCGAAGTCGAAGCACAGGGGGAGACAGAGGGGTAAAGAAGCAACAAATAAAATTTCAAACAGACTCTTAACTAAATGCAGAAGAATTTAAACTAAAGAATCTTATTCCAGAAATGAATTAAAACAAACGAATTATGAAGAAGCTTGTCATGATAAGCATTTTAATACTTGCTGGTTATACGATGAACGCTCAAAAGCCAATGGCTGAAAAATACCAGTTCCTGAATTTCGGAGAAATCAAACCTGCCGGCTGGATCAAAACCCAGATGCAGAAAGATGTTGAAGGATTTGTCGGGAACCTGGACAAACTTGTTCCTGACCTGATCAATGATCCGATTTATGGCGAAGGAAGAATTCATAAAAACAGTAAAGCCAAAGATCTGGGTAACCTTAAATCTGGCGATGCCGAAGGCGATGAGCAATACAAATGGTGGAACTCCGAAACACAATCGAACTGGTGGGATGGATATATACGAAATGTTCTGTTGCTGGATGATAAACAAGGTATCGAAAAAGCACAGAAATATATTGACCGGATCCTGGCTACCCAGGATGAAGACGGGTATCTGGGGATTTATGATAAAGAATTGCGCTATAATTTCCATTCCGAAAATGGCGAGCTTTGGTCGAAAGCCACGCTGTACCGGGGATTGCTGGCCTGGTACGAATATTCGAGGGACCCGAAAGTCTGGAATGCACTTGTGAAAGCTGTGCATAATGTAATGCAGAATTATCCCTTCAACCAATCCGATCCTTTTAATGTTGGCAAAGAGTTTTCGGGTGGAGTTGCACACGGACTTGTGTTCACGGATATCCTCGACAGGATGTACCAGCTTACCGGGGACAAAAAATACCAGGATTATGCCTTGTTTTTATATTTGAATTTTTCAAAGAATTATTCTTCGGAAAAAGACGTCCAGCTCGCAAATATCCTGGATTCGACTTACAATCTTCAGTCCCATGGCGCACATACGTACGAACATTTGCGCCCACTGATCGTGGCTGCTTATGCATCCGGGAATGAGGAACTTAAAAATGCACTCCAGGTTTATGTTTCCAGGATTCAAAAATGCACTACTGCAACCGGCGGAGCTATTGGCGATGAATGGATAGGTGCAAGATCGGCAGATGCCACGCATACCGGCTATGAATATTGTTCGCTGGAGGAATTAATGGATAGCTATTCTGCTTTGTTTCAAAAAAGTGGTAATGCCGAAAATGCTGGTGAAATCGAAAGAATTTTCTACAATGCAGCACAAGGCTCACGCAACCCTGACCATTCGTGCATCGCATACCTGAAGACAGACAATTCTTACGAGATGATGGGAACAAAAAACGGCGAAATTGAGCCTGGCCGGAATCAGACCCGTTACAAGTATTCGCCTGCTCACCAGGATGTTGCTGTATGCTGCGTGCCCAATGCCGGCCGTATCACTCCTTATTTTGTCAGATCGATGTGGATGAAAGATGCCGACGGAATTCTGGCAGGTCTGTCAGGTCCCTGTGAAGTTATCACAAGCATTAAAGGAGTGGATGTTCATATTTCTGAAAATACCTCATATCCTTTTGAAAATACAATCGAATACAAGGTTACAGTTAAAAAACCTGTTGCTTTCAGTCTTAAAATCAGGAAACCTGAGTGGGCCGGCACCTTCAAGTTGAATTGTAAATACACCATTGAAGACGGATATATCACAATCAGAAAAACCTGGCATAATACTGAAACTATCAAGCTTGAGCTAAGCGCTGAACCCGAAATAAAGCAGGACCTAAACAAGGAATTTTATTTCACCTATGGAGCGCTTGTGTTTGCCTTACCTATCGAAAGCCGCGAAATAATCACCAAAATATTTCCTGTAGGTGATTTTAAAGACGTCGGTTATGAATCCATAAACCAAGTAAAATATAGATTCTCCTGCGTAAAGATCCCGGAAATTAAAGTTCTGCGTGTGGAAGATGCCAAAGACATCTGGAAAAGCATAGAGTTGAAAACCACATTGGTAAACGAAAAAACACAAAAAAACGAAGAGGTTACCTTGCTGCCTTTGGGAGCAACAATTCTGAGGCAGCAAACTTTTAAAAACCAGGTACAAACTGTATTCGGAACCATAAAACGCTTTGAGAGTTTCCCGTCAGCAAATGCCGGAACCCGTAACATCGATGTGTGGCTGCCCGATGGCTACAATGTGAAAAAAAAATACGCTGTATTATATATGCACGATGGGCAAATGCTTTTTGACAGCACAACGAACTGGAATCACCAGGAATGGGGCGTAGACGAAACCATTGGCAGATTGATTAAAGAAAACAAAATCAAAGATTGCATTGTGGTTGGAATATGGAATACTCCAAAACGTCATACCGAATATTTCCCCCGGAAACCTTATGAATCGATGACCCTGGCTGAAAAGGATACAGTGACAAAACAGTTGCAATCGGCAGGAAGAACCACTGAATTATTTCAACCCGTATCCGACAACTACCTGAAATTCATTGTCAACGAGTTAAAACCGTTTATTGATAAAACTTATTCGACACATCCCGAAAGGAACAATACTTTTATTGCCGGAAGCAGCATGGGCGGGCTTATTTCGATGTATGCCATATGTGAATATCCCGGAGCATTTGGAGGAGCGGCATGCTTAAGCACACACTGGCCCGGAACTTTTACAATGGATAACAACCCGGTTCCTGATGCCTTTGTTAGATATTTGAGCAAAAATCTTCCCGATCCCAAAACGCATAAAATCTACTTTGATTACGGCGATCAAACCCTGGACGCCTTGTATCCGCCCTTACAGAAAAAGGTGGATGAAGTAATGAAAGCAAAAGGATTTACAGATAAAAACTGGGAAACGAAATTCTATCCGGGCAAGGACCATAGCGAAAAATCGTGGAACGAACGGTTTGATATTCCCGTGGTTTTTCTACTGGGAAAATGATTTTACAAATGTCAGTAAATGGATAATTGAAGCTGGTTATATAAGAATAACAAACTAAAATCTGGCTTCCACCCCAAAGGTTTAAAAATAAATTTGAGCCTAATCTGATGTATATGACGGAATTAACAAAACAATAATTGGAAAAAGACGTTCTAAATAGCATGAAGATAAGAATCCTATCGGCATTTTTCCTTCTTGCCGGTATATGTTGTTATTCGCAAAACCTTCCGGAAGTTGCTTCCGGAACCTTTAGCCGTTTTGAAAATTTGCGGTCAAATACAATTTCCTCCGGCCATATCGATGCATCCCTTGCCGATGGTTATTATAAAAACAAAAAATACGCTGTTTTGTATTTATATGATGCACCAATGTTTTTCGACAGCACCACAACCTCTGATCGCAAGGAATGGAGAATGAATAAAAATGAAAGAAGATTAATCCGGGAAAATAAAACCAAAGATCGTATTAAAGTCGGGATATGGAATACAGAATCCCGGCATATTAATTACTTCTTTCTGAAAGCAATAAGTAATCCTTCGCCAGACGAAAAAGCTGAAGTTCATTATTTAACTATTGGCCCGAAGAAAATACGATTATTGAAGAACAGACCTCTTTCATCAAGGAATCGTAAATCGCTTGTCAATGAATTAAATCCTTACTCCGACAGCACATTTTCTAATTTTAACATTGCAACGAGGACTATTGTTGCCGATACCTCCAGGGGTGGTCTGATTCCGATGTACTCTACCTATGAAAATCCCCGGGTTTTAGTCGGTACAACCAACCTCTCAACACACCCTCCAGGAACATTAAATGCGGAATACAATCCAGTACCTGAATTATTTTTAAAACACTCCAGGGATAATGTGGCTAAACCCAAAAACCGTAAACTCTTTTTCGATTACGGAACTGAAACGCTGGATCCCAATTATAAGCCAACGCAGCAGCAGGTAGATAAAATCATGAAATTAAAGGGCTATACTCCAATCAACTGGATCAACAAAGAGTTTCCGGGAGCTGCACCTATCGAAACTGTATGGAATACCCGGTTTTATGTATCTGTAAAATTCCTGCTTGGTAAATGATAGAATCAGAAAGCATAATTTTACAGTTCTGAAATCGGCACAAATCACAAAAACCAATTTACCATGAAAAAATACTGCCTTCTGCTGTTTGTTTTGGCCAGCATCGCAAACAATGCAAAGCCACAAAGCTCACCATCAAAATTTAATGAACCGCCATCATGGGCAAAAAGTGCCATCTGGTACCAAATATTTGTTGAACGTTTCAACAACGGCGATAAATCCAACGACCCAAAGCCGGAAAACATGGATGTTCCGTTTATGAAAATAAAAACACCCGCCGGATGGTCAGTTACACCCTGGACCCACGACTGGTATTCGCAGGAAGAATGGGCCGTTAAATCAGGCAAATCATTTAATGATGCCGTACAATACCGCCGGTACGGAGGCGATCTGCAGGGCGTCCTGGATAAACTGGATTATTTAAAGGAGCTAGGCGTTACAGCACTTTTCATGAATCCGTTGAACGATGCACCTTCTTTACATAAATACGATGCCCGCAATTACCATCATATTGATGTGAATTTCGGACCCGATCCGGTGGGAGACAACAAATTAATTGCCGCTGAAAAACCAAGCGATCCAACCACCTGGAAATGGACTTCGGCTGACAAACTGTTCCTGAAGCTGGTCGCTGAAGCGCACAAACGGGGAATGAAAATTATTATGGATTACTCATGGAACCACACGGGCACATCATTTTGGGCTTTTGATGACCTGGTTAAAAACCAGGAAAAATCAGTCTGCAAAGACTGGTATAACGTAACATCCTTTGATAACCCGACCACCCCCGAAAATGAATTTAAATATGAGGGCTGGCTTGGAAACAAATACCTCCCTGAGGTTAAAAAAGTGGACATTACAACCGAGCGGAGAATCGGTCATGCTTACGAAGGCAATATGAACGATGGTGCCAAACAGCATATTTTCGCTGTAACCAAACGCTGGCTTGCTCCCGACGGAGATGCGACCAAAGGAATCGACGGTTTCAGGCTCGATGTTGCCGACCATATAGGGCTTGGATTCTGGCGCGATTTCCGCAAAGTGGTTCGCTCGGTGCAACCCGAAGCCTACCTTATCGGAGAAATTTGGTGGGAGCAATGGCCCGACCAGTTGATGAACCCGGTTCCTTTTACAAGCGGCGATGTATTTGATGCGGTGATGTTTTACCAGTCCTACCGGCCAGCAAGGTATTTCTTTGCAAAAACCGATATGGAAATCAATGCAGCTCAATTAAAAGACAGTCTCGAATTTCAATGGAACCGTTTACTACCGGCTAACAGGTATTCCATGATGAATACTTCGTCAACACACGACTCGCCTCGTCTTTTAAGCGATTTCTACAATCCGAATAAGTATAAATACCAGGCTTCGCCTAACGACAATAAGGATTACAGAACAGGTAAACCGGAAGCGGAATCCTACACGCGGTTACGTTTATACCTTATCCACATGTTTACAAGCATAGGAGCGCCACAGATTTATAATGGTGAAGAAATGGGCATGTGGGGCGCCGACGATCCAAACTGCAGGAAACCACTGATGTGTAAAGAAATTAAATTTGATCCGGAAACCAGGACTAACATCCAGCCCGGTCCGAAAACCTATGACCAGGTTTCATTTAA
>Ga0268283_1001496_pt1 | contig 11413 bp, 7 predicted proteins | sample saktaG_13_FD_190140 | JGI IMG/M metagenome (GOLD analysis project Ga0268283, IMG submission 190140) | Saline water microbial communities from Sakinaw Lake, British Columbia, Canada - sak_2013_06_06_36m | ecosystem: Environmental > Aquatic > Non-marine Saline and Alkaline > Saline ... | reverse complement strand
TGAACATCCGTAGGACCCAGAACACAAACGGGTTCTATCCTCAGTTGAATTCGGCTGTCCATGGCTATACTGATTCCTATGAGTACAACTTTATAGATGAGGTGGCCAGTCAGTCACAGGGGAGCACGTTCGATTGTCGTGCTGACAAGGATTGCACTCCCGGCGATCCGTTGTATATCTCCTTTGACTTTGGCACGACCCAGAACTGCATGATCGTTGCACAGTGGAACAGACAGGTAAATGAGTTCAGGATCATTCGTAACTTCTTTGTTGAGAATGAAACCTTGTCGGTTCTGGTGCAGCAATTCATCGAGCATTACCAGCACAAACAAAACAGGTTTGTCTATCTGTATGGTGGATCGGATGGCAACCGCAGGAATGATGCGGCATCAAGGGACTCTTACTTTGATGATGTCAGAGAACAGTTGTCAAAGGCCAAATGGGAAGTGCAGTTAAGGGCAGAGCTTTATGAAGCCCACCACATGGACAAGTACCAGTTCTGGGATAAGTTCCTCTCGGGTGATTACCCTTCTCTGCCGGCCTTCCGGATCAATATGAACAATGCCATGGAAACCTTTTTCTCCATGGACAATGCCCCCATCCTGCCACAAGAGTTTAAAAAAGATAAATCATCGGAGAGAAAGAAGGATCAGCCACGCTGGAAAGCAACCGATCTCTCTGATGCTGCCGACAATCTGTTCTATTGGCTTCTCAGCCCATTGTTAGGGGATCAATACCCGACAAATGAAATGATACTGCTCCCCGGTCGATAGGGGAGCATCCTGCCTGCCTTCCTGTTTTTATATCACCTTTTCTATATATGTAGCATCGTTTCATATATCCATATCGAAAACGAAAAAGTGCAATTGCATTTTTCGATAGGGCGGGGCGTGCACTCCGTGGGGACTTTGAGAAAAAAAAGGGAAATATAGACCCTTTTCTTTCTCAAAATCAACAGAATAACAAAATATTTTTGCGAAAAGGCAAAAATCGACTTCTTTTCTTTGTCCGCTCAAAGAAAGAGAAGCAAAAGAAACAGCTGCATAACGCACTGGCATACAACTTCCGGGTCCGCTTTTTCTTTGATAATCAAGGGCAAATAAAAAGCTTGGCAAAAAGAAACCTCAAGCGGGCACCTTTTTAAAGGAAAAAGTCAGCAAAAATCCCACCCACAATATAATACTTGAAATCCTTACTAAGCTACCTATATCGACAGGGCTTCCAGCTGGTAGGGCTCTTTAGCTTGGAACTGTCAAGGGCGACAAGAAACGGTCGCTTTCAGTGTATTCAGATTGGTAAGTCAATCTGACCAACACCCTGGACATTATCCAATCGATCCGGTTTAACGCTTCGCGGTCAGAAAATTTCAAGTATCCACAATCTAAAACCTTACTACCATGACCGCACTTGCTAGAGAAACCCGCAAACAATCATTCGAAGAAATGTTTGTCCAACACATTGAGAACATTTACTACCCAGGCTTTTCAGAAGAAATGACCGAAGAACAATCGGCTCTTTACGACTGGGAATTTAAAGAGTTTCAGAAAAATTTCAGAATAGAAAACTAACACGACAGGCAGTCACTGACTGCCTGTTTTTTTTATGGTCGTACAGCTTTTTCTTTTGTGCGGTACCGGCAAAGAAAAAGTTGGCAAAAAGAAAACCGGATGAAAACGGGCATTTTTTTGAAATAAAAAGAAGCAAAAAGCCAGCGCACTCTTACTCGAAATCATTGCAAAGATACCTATACGAAAATAAAACTGTCAAGGGCGGCCTCCTGATGGAATTGCCGCTTTCAGTGTATTCAGATTGGAAGGCAATCTGACCAACACCCGTTGACATTATTTATTTCTCCCCGGTAATGGCCATGCAGCAAGATTTCAGTACTAACCGCGGCCATGATAGCTGCATAAAACCATTCAACGATGAAAAAATCATTCATGGATTCACAACCAGGCCTGCAAAATGGCTCAACTTACGAAAACAGGATCCCAATGCAATTCTGGGCAGAAGATGACATCCCAATCGAAAAGCTACTGCTCAAAGGCACCGCAAGCCTCTCTGATGCAGAATTGCTCAGTATCCTTATCGGCTCAGGCACTCCCCAGGAGAACTCTCTTGACATTGCTCAGAAAATCATGGCTTCCTGCCAGAACAACCTATGCGAATTCTGGAAACTTGGAATCTCAGACCTTCAAAAAGTAAAAGGCATCGGAAAACAACGTGCCTGCCAGATTGCCTCCATGTTTGCCCTCTCCCGCAGAAGAAATGCTGCTGAAGTAGTTGTCAAACCTAAAATTTCCCGAAGCCAGGATGCCTATACAATTTTCCACTCCCTGATGGGCGAACTTCCTTATGAAGAGTTCTGGATGCTTCTGCTGAACCGGGCAAACAAGATCATGAAAACGGTGAAGGTTTCCGAAGGCGGAATTTCAGGTACCGTGGTTGATCCTAAAAAGATATTTTTCATTGCCTTAGAACACCATGCATCGTCGCTCATCCTGGGTCACAATCATCCGTCGGGGGCATGTACTCCAAGTGAAGCCGATATGAAAATTACCAAGAAGCTCAAAGATGCCGGCGCCTTACTTGAAATTTCGGTTCTCGATCATATAATTGTTGCCCATGATGCTTATTATTCCTTCGCTGATGAATGTACCATGTAGTTTTTATTGCCCCGGGCAACCGGGTTTTTTTTTTGGTCATAATCTCAATTTTAGATAACAGTTCCTGAAAGTATCCAAAGATGTTATGGATTTGTAAATTATCGTAAATTTGAGTACTGCCTTTCCTTAATCAGATGATAGATAAAGGTGGGTTAATTATTGAGAAATTCACTTCACCAGTAGTACCTGTATCGAAAATAACCACATTGAGTAGATCATTCATTAGTTATGATTCATAGTATTAGTAGCCCTGTGCCTAAATGCTCGCTTTGTAAAGTCAATGATGCCGATAAATCCGGTTCTCATATTATACCACATTTTTTACTTAAATTGGTTGACAGTGTCAAGGGTAAAACTGGGAGAGATATTGAGTTAGGATTTGTAATCGAGCCATTTGAAACGCTTTCTTATTTTGGAAGAGGAGTACAACCCGAAAAGCTTGAGGAGATTTTTGGTGAATTATCAGATGAAGAAATAGATGATAAAAAAAATCGTCCATTTGTCGTAGAAAACTTGTTTTGTAGTTCATGTGAAAATAAATTGGCAATAATCGAATCTGAATACGCTAAAACACTTGAGACAACAAGTGAGGCGAAATACTATTCTGGTATTGCATCTGAAATTGGATTGTTATTTTGGATGAGTGTTATTTGGAGAGTATCAATAAATAAAAAAAGCGGTAATCAATTAACAACAGAAGAAAATGAAATACTACGGAGAATACTTAATAGAACTCTTACAAATTCGATTGAAACAATTGATTTTAAAAGCATGCAAGAGTCAAAGGATTTAAAAAAAGTTGGATATAAATTAATACGTTGCTCAAACTACACAAAAGATTCAACGTCTGCTATGGTATTTCACCCGGGATTCAGAAAACCTTATACTTTACTTATAGGTGAATATATTCTCTTCTTCAGTCTTAAAAATCATTTTTACCAATACTTGACGGAAGATTTTTTTGGTTTAAAAGAAGAAATTTGTGAAGCTACTGTTAATTATACAAACTCAAAGGAATCAATACTTTCTATACCAAAGGAAACTATGAACGTTGTTTATCATGGGATTATTGAGAAAACAAAGAATGTACGTCTCAAATTCATGGATGATTTCTTTAATAAAGTTCATATAGCATTGCAAGGTCCTGGGAAGACAATGCCTGTTGAAATTAAGAATGAAATATTGGTGGAAGTTACTTCAGATGAGAAAAAGCCAGGAAGAAGATATACAAATCAAGATTTAATTGATTCAACATATAAGGTTTTGAAAAAATACGCACCAAAGTAGCAAAGTACTCCAATTCGAGAGGGGCATATTCGAGGACAGGATATTGGTATATAAAAAGGCAACTCTTCGTAGAAATATTTTTGGAAATCATCAACCGCGCTGCATGACTTTTAGAGACCTGGCCAAACTTTAGAAAATGTGTATGCAAAAAAAAAAGTTATTTACAGTTCCCACTTTTATATAAACAGAAATTCTAATAACAATAAGTATTTATGAATGCCAATCAAACCAATCAATTAGTTTTAAAATCAGTAAATCAACTATTTGAATATAGTTTTTTTATTCCTGATTACCAACGCGGTTTTCGTTGGACCGACACGCAAGTAAAACAACTATTGGATGATGTCTGGAATTTTGCCAAAAATCCACCACAACAAGAACCTGGAAAAGAAAAACCATTCTATTGCTTGCAGCCGGTCGTTGTCAAAAAACGTGGTGAGAATGAATGGGAGGTTATCGACGGGCAGCAACGGCTGACAACCATTTATTTGATATTGAAAAACCTGCAAAATCAAATAGAACGCGATCAAAAGAATTTTAGTAAAATTTCTTATGAAACAAGAGGTGCTACTATAGAATGCATTGGCAGCGAAGAGTTCTTGAAAAATGTAGAGCAATACGAACAATACGCAGATCAAAACATTGATTTTAACCATATTCAAAAGGCGTATCAAACTATTCTTAAATGGTTTCAAGAAAAAGCAAATACTACCGAGGATGCTGCACCAAGAGCTGTTCTAGCCCCCATCCTGCTGCGAGATACAAAAGTAATCTGGTATGAAGTGGAAGAAACAGAGAGTAATAAATTGATCGACATTTTTACAAGGCTGAATATTGGCAAAATTCCGTTAACCAATGCTGAACTGATAAAAGCATTGTTCCTACAGAAAAGAAATTTTGAAATTGAAAAAGCAACGCTGAAACAAATTCAGATTGCTTCGGAATGGGATATAATAGAAAAAACTTTGCAGGATGATGCCTTTTGGTTCTTTATATACAATCCCGGTAATCCTTTTAAATATGATAACAGGATTGAGTACATTTTTGATTTGATGAAAGGACGGACAAAGGATTCGGAATACTATCATACCTTCAATGAGTTTTATAAGGATTTCGCTTTAAATGGTCAGAATATCAAACCCGAGATTGATAAGTTATGGTTGGAAATCAAACGGTACTTTTTAACCTTTGATGAGTGGTTTAGAGATTATGAATTATTTCATTATGTAGGCTATTTGATTGATTGTGGCATTTCTATAAATACAATTAAAAAAGAATCTGCAGGTAAAGCAAAAGACAAGTTCAAGGAAGAATATTTAAAATATGAAATAATTAATCAGGTAAAATGTAATATTGATTCTATCGAATATGGAGATAAACACATAAGGAAAATACTGCTTTTATTCAATATTCAAACTGTCTTGGAAACACAAAAATCTGACATGCGGTTTCCGTTTTATAAGTATAAATCTGAAGATTGGGATATAGAGCACATTTGTTCTCAAACAGATAAGACAATCAGCGCAAGCACTCGGTTGGCTTGGGTTAATGATATATTGGAGTATTTTGCGGGCACAAATAATATTTCAGATGCAGAAAAATTTATTAATAGTAAAAATGTGAATGATAAAAATGAAAAAGAGATAAGAGAGATTTGCGAAGCTCTAATTAAATTAAAAAAAGCAGACAAAATTGTTGAAGAAAAATTTGATCCTACATTTAAATTAGTGCAACAATATTTCAGGGAAGGCAACCAAACGGAAGAAAAAAATGACATTTCCAATCTGGCGTTGCTTGATTCCACTACAAATCGTAGTTATGGAAATTCTTTTTTCCCAATCAAAAGGAATCGGATCATTAACAATGACAGTAAAGGTGTTTTTGTCCCAATTGCTACCAAGAATTTATTTCTGAAATATTATTCTAAAAAATTGGGCGAAGTAATGTATTGGAATAATGAAGATGGAAAAGATTATTTGGAAGCAATTAAAACTACTTTAAAAGATTTTTTAACAACGGAGGATAAATAATGAGCAATACTTTAGATACACAGTCAGGCGAAAGACTCTCTTTTTTTAAGCTGTTCAGCAGGAAGAAATACAGGATTCTGATTCCAATTATCCAGCGTGATTTTGCACAAGGCAGAAAAAATGCAAAGGAGGTAAGGGATACCTTCCTCGATGCCCTATACAAATATCTTGACGAAAACAAACCAAACAGGGATTTGGATTTCGTATATGGAAGTTTGAACGAAGGTGACTATGGTACTGATTTTATACCGCTTGATGGACAACAGCGTCTAACAACCCTTTTTCTTTTGCACAGGTACCTGTACCAGATTTCAGATAGCGCGGTAAAAAAGGAGGAGTTTAAAAATGCTTTAGTCAAAGATGGAAAATCAATGTTTACATACGAAACACGCAGCAGTTCCTCCGAATTTTGCGATGCATTAATGACCAATGAAATTGATTTTGATAATCTTATCGAAACAGGCAGCAGTGATGATCGTCTTTCGAAACTGATTAAAAATTCTTCCTGGTTTTATCTCTCCTGGAAATATGATCCTACTATTCAATCGATGCTGACAATGCTTGATGCCATTCATAACATGTTTGCACTCAGGAAAGATTATTTTGAACGGCTGATTGATCTGGAATATCCAATTATCACTTTTCTATTCCTGAATTTGAAAGATTTTAAACTGACTGACGATTTATATATAAAAATGAACTCTCGTGGGAAACCTCTGACCCCGTTTGAGAACTTCAAAGCAAAATTTGAACAATATCTTGAGACTGTCAGTCATGATAGGAAATTTTCTTTAAACTTTGTCGAATCAAATAAGGATGTTTCGTTCAGAGAATACTTTTCATACAATATCGATACAAAATGGGCTAATCTGTTTTGGAACTACCGGACCTTGCAAAATCGATTGAAAACTGAAACAGACGATACTTTTGATGATGAGTTGATGAATTTTATAAGAGTTATTTTCACTCACAGGTATGCGATGAATTCAGAGGTTTCAGTAAAGGAACGGGATGATGCATTGGAATATTTATTAGGAACCAATGTCGCGAGAAAGGACAATAAAGATTATTCAGACATTATATCATATCACAAATATAAAGAGTTGAAGGTGCTGTTTGATAAAGAAGAAGATGAGAAATATTCAAAACTGGAGGAAGAATCAAGAGATGAATCTGATAGGATAAAAATTGCCGGGCTGCATAAAAAGTTTAAGAAATTATCTGCGGATTGTGCTGTTTATCTGGTAGATTCATTTGATAGTCTTATTAATGGCAATAAAAAAATCAATATTCATTTGTCGGAATTTTACAAATTTTATTTTGATGAAAACAAGGTTTTTGAAAATGCATTGAAACATAATTTTGAAAGCAATAAAGAAAGGTTGTGTTTTCAGGCTTACGTTAGTTATTTGATATACAATAAAAATGACAGGAGCGGCATTGAACAATGGATGCGGGTAATTCATAATTTTACCCATCCCGAAAATACAGTTATAGACAATGCTTCAGAAGTTGCTGCTGCGATTAAATCTATTGATGAATTATTGCCTCATAGTAACGATATCCTTGAACACTTAAAGGTTAACCCCACTATACCTTTGTTTTCAACCTGGCAAGTTTCGGAAGAAAAAATCAAAGCTCATTTGATTACTAAAAGCGATGATTGGAAAATTAAAATTGAAGAGGTTGAAAAACACGGGTATTTTAACGGACAAATTGGATTTATTCTAGAGTTTGCTGGAATATTGGAATACTACTCAGCCAATAAAAATTGTGATTGGAATAGCCAGGAAGATGCCGTGTATTTTAAAATATTTTCTTCTTATGCCGATAAAGCGTGTAAAGTGTTTGAAGAAAGTTACGAGAATATTAAAAACGACCAAGATTATGTTTTTGAACGGGCGGTATTGACCAAAGGGGATTATTTAACAACCGCTTCCCAATACCGGAAAAATCTGTTATCTACAAATGTTGTTAAAAACAATATCAAACGTGACCATAGCTGGAAAAGGTTATTGAGAATATCAGAAGAGGAATCTTGGGCAAATAGGCGTTCACTTGTAAAACAGGTGTTTGACGACGACCGCTTTGATATGGATAATTTAGGTGACTCGTTGATAACTATTTGTAAAGACACCACAAACACCTGGCGGGATTATTTTATTAATTGTCCTGACCTGATTAGATACTGTGAACAGGGGTTTATAAGATTTGAGAGTGAAGATGATATTCTATTATACGGCGAATCGCAAAGCAATCACATGCATACCGAAATGTACTCCTATTATTTATGGAAAGTTTTTCTGGAACAGCAAAAAAGTCTTTTCGAACCATTCACAACTCTATACTATGAGGAGGTTAAAAGTATTGATTATAAGGCTTGTATTGTTCTCACTGGTTTTTGCCATAACAGGATTAATTATCATATAGCAATTTATTACGACAAGAACGATAACTTAATGAATCCTTATCAAATCGCTTTTAGAAAATCAAAAGGAGAAAATTTGCCTGAAAAATACGGAGATGACATTCTAGAGATACTAAATCAATGTGTTTTTAACTGGAATGAAGCGAAGGGTGGCTATTTCTTAACTTTTGACAAATGTGTTGAGTTGATAGAAAAATTGAAACAATTTACTGAAAAGATAAACGAAATTGACAAATAGCACACGAGGATAAAAAAAACAAAAAATGGCAATATGTTTTTTTGCCGATACAATTCAAAAATCACAGGTTGTATCAACTATTCAAAACTACCTTTAGGCGTTATCCATCCAGAGCACTAACTCAGGCTCGCAAAATTCAGTTTCATTGGCAGTAATAATACGCCTGGCAAATCGACTTATTTGTGGCCCCAGTCAGTTTCTTGACTATCTTTTGGCGAAACATAGCCTGTTTTTGCTATCCCTTGGTTTTCACCCCATTTCCAATCTTGTCCATCCACAAACTGCATTATATTTCGCAACACAATAATGAAGATCTACACAGTTGCCTTCGTTCCTTTCCCCTCCAGTTTTCCACCAACTTCCCCGATCAATTCAGTGACTGTAGATTTCCGATGCGTTTTCTACATGGTTGCATGACCGAGTTCCGGTATTAATTCTCTGCTAAGCTATTATCTCATTCCAGGGTACAGTTCCCCTCATTCAAGGATTTTCTCGGCATATCCTCAGTGCCTTCCGGTATTCCAATTCCTCCTTGAGTGCCCCTCCATGAGCTTAATTACACTTGCATAAAATTTAACCCTAAAAAACTCCATCATGAAAACATTTGAAAAAAATTACATCGGAAAAGGCACCCAGGTCGCGAATTTATCAATCGTAAAATTCAGTTTCAAACTGTCAGAAATTGCAAAGCTCTCTCATGTATTCAACGGTGAAGATTACATCACTTTTGAGGTTGCGAAATTGAAAACCCCAGACAGTTTCGGCCACGGATACACAGCATATGTAAATAAGTTGGTTGAAACGCCGGAACCTCAGGCAAGCCTTGTAGAAGATGCTCCCAAGAAAAGCACCCGCAAACCAAAAAGAACGGCAACGCCAAAAACAGAAGCTTCAATTTTTCCGGACAAAACCGATTATCACATGTCGGAAAGCACCGACGAACTTCCCTTCTAAACAACCCCACCTCCTAAAGAGAGCCTTGGAAACAAGGCTTTTTTTATGGACACAAGTTCGCTTTTTCTTTGATGATGCCGGACAAAGAAAAAGCCTGGCAAAAAGAAACCCAATATAACCGGGCGACTTTTTGAAAAAAGTTGCAAAAAGCCAACGCACTACTACTCAAATTTGATGCGAAGGTAACCTCATAAAAATCTCATGTCTCTAAATGCAACCTCCTGATGGTACAGTCGCCCTTTGGGTTCATTCAGATTGAAAAGCCAATCTGACCCGAACATTTGTTCCAGAATTTTTATTCCGGTTTGATATGCTGCATAAATTTTTCACTGGCGGGCCAGATGCCGAAATAAGTCTTCCGGGCGGGGAGCATCAAAAATGAACAATGCTGAAGTTTATGCTGCTATTACCGAAAAGATCATTGCCAACCTGGAGACTTCAGGAAGTTGGCAAAAATTCTGGGACTTACCATCGCCGGTGAGTCTTAATGGCCATTTCTATCGGGGGATCAACTACCTAATTTTATCCAATGACCAGTTCAAAAGCAGGGTTTACGGAACCTTCGGACAAATCCGCGCGAATGGTGGCCAGGTTCGCAAAGGTGAAAAGTCCACCCTGATTGTCTTCTGGAAGAAAACTGATTCGAAAAACGCCAGTACCGGGGAAACAGACAGTAAATTTATTCTCAGGTACTATCATATTTTCAACAGCGAACAGGCTCACTTCGATGATACCGGTAAGCATAAAATTGCCGAGCTTGACAAAGCGACCATCGACCGGAAATCCGCTCAATTTGTTCCTGCAGAACAGATTATTTCAGGATATAAAGGGATTCCTGAAATTCATTTTACCAATCTTGATGACTCTCCAAGTTACTCACCGGTGGCTGATCTGATCACCATGCCCTCGGAAAATCAGTATGCCACTACTGAAGATTTTTTCAGAATTATTTACCATGAGCTTGGTCACTCAACTGGACACCCGAAGCGATTGAACAGATTTGAAGCCTTTCATAACAAGTTTGGAGACGAACCGTACTCAAAGGAGGAACTTGTTGCTGAGCTTTGTTCTTCATTTTTAGCCGACCGGGCTGGATTGACCAACAGACAGCGTAATTCAAATGCCTATATCCGCAATTGGGCAGAATCCCTGCGGGATAATCAAAAATGGATCATATGGGCTGCTTCCAGGGCTGAAAAAGCCGCTGAGTATATCCTGGGCAACGAGCAAATCATTCTTGATGAAGAAGAAACTCAGGTACCTGAATTAGCTGAAGAGGTTGCACCTTTTTGATAGATAAATTTCAAGCCGTGGACGGGAGTTCACGGCTTTTTCATAAATAATTAAAACCCAAAACGATGAGCTACAAAGGAAGATCACTGGATCCCAGACAAATGACATCACGCTTCGCCGGCACATGTTACACCTGCAAAAAACTGATTAAAAAAGGTGAAGAGATCATTTATTGGCCAAACGGCAACCATGCCGAACACTTTGCATGTGGCGAAGCTGATTACCGACATTCGCTGGCGTCATTCCAGGATGAAGAGAACTTCAACAATCATTATCCATCCTGGTGATTAAGTGCTGTCCGGTTCCGAATTGCCGGAACCGGACAGCTTTTTTTTATTCGTACTTCTCTGGAAACACGCTTTTTCTTTGTTACTGCACCGGCAAAGAAAAAGCCTGGCAAAAAGAAAACCGGTTGAAAACGGGGTGCTTTTGAACAAAAGCAACCAAAAGCCCACGCACATTACTCAAAATTCTATGCAATAGCATATATTAATACTGTTATTCAATTAGTTATATA
>Ga0268283_1001495_pt1 | contig 11426 bp, 9 predicted proteins | sample saktaG_13_FD_190140 | JGI IMG/M metagenome (GOLD analysis project Ga0268283, IMG submission 190140) | Saline water microbial communities from Sakinaw Lake, British Columbia, Canada - sak_2013_06_06_36m | ecosystem: Environmental > Aquatic > Non-marine Saline and Alkaline > Saline ... | reverse complement strand
CATTATAATATCCCTGTTAAGCCAGTAGGTACTCCAATTGGTTTGAAAAACAAAGGTATGTTGTTTGTCGCTAAAAAACGTCTTCGCGTTAAAGCGGCAATTGAAAACTTGCCAAACGCAATCGAAATCAATGTAGCACCACTCGATTTGGGTGATTCTGTCTTGGTTCGTGACGTTGCAAGTGTTGCCAATGTTACCTTTACTGATGCGGATCGTGTATCGGTTCTAAGTATCATTAAAGCAAAATAAGTATGTTAATCGTCGGTCTGGGTAATCCTGGAGCGGCGTATACTCTTACTCGTCACAATATTGGATTTAGGGTTATTGACGAGCTGTGTCGTCGCCATACAGTGCATGATGTTTCAAAGAGTTCCTTTGATGGGGAATTGTTTAAAATGGGTGGACATTTTCTCCTTAAACCTAGAACGTATATGAATCTTTCCGGTAAATCAATCCTCGCAGTTAAAAACTTTTATAAAATCGATGAGGTTATTGTTATTCATGATGATTTGGATCTCCCCTTTGGTGCGCTTCGTTTTAAAACGGGTGGTGGTCATGGAGGGCATAATGGTCTTAAATCCGCAGATGGAGCTATTGGTGCAGAATATACCCGCGTACGCATGGGGATTGGAAAGCCTTTACATAAATCACAAGTCGCGGATTATGTACTGCACCCGTTTTCCAAAGAGGAAGAACCGCATTTAAAAGAGTGGATTTGCAAGGCTGCAGACGCGGTAGAATTATTGCTTGTTTCGGAGTGTAATGAGGTCGCATCAAAGTGTTCTATCAAAGGTTTGTCGCTATAATAAAAGCTATTTAGATTATTAGGTTTTACTATGCTTTTTTTTAAAACGATTTCATTTTTATATTTTCGTTATTGTCTTATCATCATCATTGCACTTACGGGATTTATGCTTGGATTTGATATGCTTAACAATGGGGAATCTCTCCCTGCTTCTGCCAATTTAGTCATCATATATGGCATGTATAAATGGCTTTATGCTTTGGATATGATGCTTCCAATCTCGTTGGTTTTCGCCTTTATTGCTACTATTATTGAATTGATCCGTTCCAACGCACTCACCTCTTTTTATGCTCTTGGCTATTCGCGAATGAAAGTCTTATCCCCGATTCTCTTTGTCGTGATTACCTTTTTATCGGGCTATATCGCCGCACATACAACTTCGTTTGCCAGAGCCAATGAGTATGCAGATAATTTGCGTACATCCTCACAGTTTTTGACTCCGACAAATAATTTATTTTTTACCCATGAAGGAAACTATATTTTCTTTGGAATGCTTAATCCCATGAGTCAAAAGGCGCATACGATACGGGTGTTTAGTTTTGAAAATGGAAAGCTTAAAGAGGCACTTAGTGCTGAAGATGCCTATTATAAAGATCGTTATTGGAATATCCAACGTGCCCATATTGTCTCTCCCCCTGAAACTTTGGATTTAAAGGGAGACGGAATTACGATACGAGATGTAGAAAATATTCGAGTATTACACGATTTTAGACCCAAGATTTTGGATCAAATTTATGAGGGAAAAGTTAATTATACGATTACGGATGCATTGGATGCTATTCAACTGCTGGAAACCCAAAATATTGACCTTTCAAAGGTAAAAAGTTCTTTGTACCGTAATTTCTTGACACCATGGTTTGCATTAATGATGATTATTTTTATTTACACTTATGTTCCGGTCGGATCACGTTTTAGCAATCTTTCTTTGTACAGCTTCGGCTCAATATTGGTGACGTTAGTGGTGTGGGGATTACTCTTTATGAGCGGTGAGCTCGCAAATAACAAAACTCTCTCTCCAGAAGTTGGGATAGTGGCTCCAATTGGTATATTAGCCATCCTTAGTGCACTTCATCTAAGCTCATTTTGGATAAAATCGCGAATAAATTCAGTACAAAAAGGTTTAGTGTGATCCCATTTCAATCTTTGGCACAAACGTACGGGACACCGTTGTATATCTATGACTTTGATGCGATGAGAGAGCAGTTTGAGACTCTTAAAGAGGCATTTCGTGGGAGAAAATCGATTCTTGCTTATGCCGTTAAAGCAAATTCCAATTTGAGCGTCATTAAACATTTTGCCTCTTTAGGCTCAGGAGCTGATTGTGTTTCAATCGGAGAAGTACGCCGTGCATTGATGGCAGGAGTACCTGCATATAAAATACTTTTTAGCGGTGTGGGTAAGCGTGACGATGAAATTCGTGAAGCGATTCTTAGTGACATCCTCTATATTAATGTGGAAAGTGAAGAAGAGTTGTTGCGTGTTGAGATGGTTGCGCGTGAATTGGATAAAAAGGCACGTATTAGTGTCCGCGTTAATCCAAATATCGATCCTAAAACGCATCCTTACATCTCTACGGGGCTTCATGATAATAAGTTTGGTGTTGAAATTGATGCAGCTAAGCGGATGTACATCCGATCTAAAAATTCTGATTTTTTAGATGCTGTCGGTATTCATTTTCATATCGGAAGCCAATTGACTGAGCTTGAACCCATTTATGAAGCAGCTGTTATTGTAGCGGATTTGATGCGCTCGCTGAGTGCAATCGATATTAACCTCAAATTCTTTGATATTGGCGGTGGTTTGGGGGTTCGTTATAACGATGAAACAACCATTACTCCTTATGACTATGCGCAAGCGATTTTAGGGGCGATCAAAGGTCTTGATGTCACGATTATTTGTGAACCGGGTCGTTTTTTAACAGCAAATGCCGGCTACTTTTTGACGCAGGTTTTGTATGAAAAACAAAATGGTAAGAAGCGATTTGTAATTGTCGATGGTGCGATGAATGATCTTATCCGTCCTAGTCTTTACAAAGCGTATCATCGTATTGAAGTATTGGATAAAGAGGGCAAGCTCTCATTGGCAGATGTTGTGGGTCCTGTGTGTGAAAGCGGTGACTTTCTAGCCAAAGATTATCCGTTGCCTAAAATGGAGCATAATGATCTTTTGGTCGTACACAGTGCTGGTGCATATGGATTTGGAATGGGGAGCAACTACAATACACGTGGTCGCTCGGCTGAAATCGCGATGGAAAACGGCGAAGCACGAATGATCCGTAATCGAGAATGTTTTGATGATTTGATTGCGTTAGAGCGTGCGTATTTGTAATGTATTTTATTGATGTGCAGGGGACGTTGATTGATGATAATACGAAGCAGCCTATTCGTGGAGCAATATCTTTTATTGACTATTTAAATGAGGAAAAAATTCCTTATATGGTGATAACCAATAGTACAAAAAGCTCCAGTATCGAATTTTTAGGTTATTTGAATTCTATCGGACTGAATATCCCTGCTCATCACTATCTCGATCCGTTGATGGTGCTTGAAACGTATATTACTAAAAATGAAAAGATTGCAGCGTATGGCTCGGCAGCATTTTTAAATGTATTGCGTTCTATGGGTTATACGGTTGAATTTGAATCTCCGGATGTTGTCCTTATTGCTATTAAAGAGGATTTTAATCACGAAGAATACGCACAGATGATTCAGTTTCTTTTAGGTGGGGCGAAGCTTATCGGGATGCATGAAACATCGATTTATGTCAAAAATAATAAGCGCTATCCTGGAGTTGGAGCCATTTTGAAAATGTTGGAATGCGCAACATCAATATCGTATTCTGTTGTGGGGAAACCAAGCGAAGCATTTTTTGAAGAGGCTTTGTCATTGCTTGAGAATCAAAAGCAGGGATCAAATTTTAGAGATATAACCATCATCAGTGATGACGTCACCGGAGATTTGATCCCTGCACAAAAGTTAGGGATGAAAGGTGTCTTTGTTCTTAGCGGTAAATACCGTTTGGCTGAAGAGATATTACCAAACTTGAGTGAGCAGCCTAACGCTGTTTACGCAGATATACAAGCAGTATTGGAGGACTTATGAATACATTAGAAGAGTGTCGAGAGATTATTGATGCATTAGATAATGAGGTTATAGAACTTTTAAATCGTCGTATGAAAGTAGTGCAGCGTGTAGGTGAAATCAAGCACCAAAATAACGGTGCCGTGTATCGACCTGAGCGAGAAAAAGCAATTATCGATCGTTTGGATACCCTGAGTATGACTTCCGGCGGTGTTTTGAATCGTCAAGCGATAGAGGCGATTTTTTTAGAAATTTTTGCGGTAGCCCGTAATCTTGAGCTTCCTGAAAAAATTGCCTATTTAGGACCGGAAGGGAGTTTTACACATCAAGCTGCAGAGTCACGTTTTGGTGCGATGAGTGATTATCTTTCACTGGGTTCTATTGATGCGGTATTTAAAACGCTTGAAGCGTCTCGTGCTAAATTTGGTGTGGTTCCTATCGAAAATAGTCGTGATGGAGTGGTGGGTGAAACACTCGATCTGTTAGGTAAAAGCAGTGTCAAAATTGTAGCAGAGTTATATATGCCCATTCATATGGCATTTGCAAGTAAAGCAGAAAAATTGCATCATGTGAAAAGAATCTATTCGAAAGACAAAGGTTTTGGTCAATGCCGAGAGTTTTTACTTGAGCATGGATTGGATAAAATTGAACATATTCCTGTGGAATCAACGGCAAAAGCAGCTGTTTTAGCCTCTAAAGATCCCGAGGCTGCTGCTATTTGTTCACACATTGCGGCAAAGCTGTACGGAATCCCAACTTTGTTTGAGAATATTGAAGATGCGCATAACAATGCTACTCGCTTTTTTATCTTAAGTGATTTTAAAAATGCACCAAGCGGGGAAGATAAGACATCCATTCTTGTACGCTTGAAGGATGCTCAAAAATCAGGGGCATTGTTTCATTTTTTAGAAGACTTTAACAACGCAGAGATTAGCCTTAGTAAAATTGAAAGTCGTCCGGCACGAGATAATGATGGTTTTGGATACTTGTTTTTTATTGACTTTTTTGGTCATATTGATGAAGAAAAAGTCAAAGAAGTCGTGAATAAACACACAGAAGAAGTAACATGGCTTGGAAGCTATGTAAAGGGAGAATTATGAAATTTAACAGTACGTTGGAATCCATAAAAAGCTATGAAGCAGGAAAGCCAATTGAGTTGGTTGTACGTGAATATGGAATCAATAAAGAGGATATCGTAAAACTGGCAAGTAATGAAAATCCTTTTGGATGTTCACCAAAAGTCAAAGATGCCGTTCGAGGAATTATTGATAACATGTCACTGTATCCAGATGATTCGATGGTCAAGCTCAAAACTGCATTGGCTAAAAAGTATGAAATTGCTGCTAATGAACTGATCATCGGTGCTGGAAGCGATCAGGTTATTGAATTCGCTATTCATGCAAAAGCACATAATGGTGCAAGTATTCTAATGAACAGCGTAACGTTCGCAATGTATGAGATTTATTCAAAACAAGTGGGTGCAAAGATCATTCGTACTGCCTCACGTGAACATAATATGGAAGAATTTTATGCACTTTACCAAGAGCATAACCCTTCGATCATCTTTTTGTGTACACCCAACAATCCAACAGGAGATGCGATAGATGCTGAAGCAATGCTTGCGTTTATTGAAAAGATTGATAGTGATACCTTGGTGATCGTTGATGGAGCTTACATGGAATATGCACGCTTCAAAGATCCTTCAAAAGCGGTTGAACCTCGCGATTTAATAGCAAAATTTGGAAATGTACTTTTTTTAGGGACATTTTCAAAAGCATATGGCTTGGGTGGGATGCGAGTAGGTTATGGAATAGCACAAGCTTCTATTATAGAAGCACTTTATAAAGTACGTCCACCGTTCAACATTACAACTCTTTCGTTGGAGGCTGCATCGATAGCACTTGAAGATGAGGTATTTGTTCAGGAGTGTATCACGGATAATTTTGAGCAAATGAAACGTTATGAAGCCTTTGCCCAGTCAAAAAAGATTGCTATTATCGATAGTTATACTAATTTTGTCACATTATCGCTTCCTGAAAGTAAAAATTCATCTAAAATAGCCCAAGAATTGTTAAAAAAGGGTATGATTATACGAGATTTAAGCAGTTATGGATTGAACGCCATTCGCGTAACCATCGGCACATCAATACAAAATGACCGATTTTTTGAACTAACAGAACCTTTATTGTAAAGTAGGCATTCAAAAGAATGGATTTTAAAGCACTTTTTTCACAACTTGTGATTGTTTTTGGGAAATTAACCCAGGCACAAAAAACGATAATCGGTGCTGCAGTTGCAGGTATTATTGGTTTTTTGATTTTTTTGGTCGTGTATACGTCTGATTCTGGGGCTAGTGAAGATAAAGGTTATCAGGTTTTATTTGAATCTTTGACTCCACAAGATGCTGCGCAGGTAGTACAGCAACTCGAAAAAGATAAAATCCCTTATAAAATTCCGCGTGATAATGTTATCGAAGTCCCTAAAGAGGTCGTGTATAAAGAGCGTATCACGATTGCATCCATGGGAATTCCTAAAGAAGGGCATGTAGGCTTTGAACTTTTTGACAAACAAGAGTTTGGCGCAACCAATTTTGATCAAGAGGTAAAGTTTAGACGTGCATTAGAGGGGGAACTTGCCCGTTCTATTGATTCACTTTCACCGGTGGAAAAGTCAAGTGTCTCTCTTGCTTTGCCTAAAGAGACGTTATTTGTCTCCGAGGAAGTTCCACCTTCGGCTTCGGTTATGGTGCAGCTGTATGAAGATCGTAAGCTTACCCCTAAACAGATTCGCGGGATTAAAAAACTTGTAGCGGCTGCCGTTCCCAAGCTCAAAGTGGAAAATGTGACGTTGATCAACTCTGAAGGTGAAAGTCTGGGAGATAGTGATTCCGAAGCAATGATGGGGGAATTCTCCCAAATGCAGCAGCAGTACAAAACCAAAGAAGAGAAAAAGCAAGAAGAAAAGATCATTAACGTTCTTGCCCCGTTTATCGGAGGTAAAGAGCGTGTGGTTGCTAAAGTAACCATCGAGTATGATTTTTCAGAGCAAAGCTCGACGTCTGAAAAATATGATCCTGAAAACGTTGTGCGTAGTGAGCAAACATCCGAAGAAAAACGTGATGGAGCATCACCTGCAACCGTTGGAGGAGTTCCCGGTGCGGTGAGTAATATTGGTCCCTCTGATGTCAATGGTTCATCTGGAACATCTGGAAGCGGTGAAAAATATGAAAAAACGACAGGAACCACCAATTTTGAAATTTCTAAAACAGTCTCTACTACCAAAATGGAGTTCGCACGAATCAAACGCATTACGGCAGCGGTTGTTGTAGACGGAAAATACGAAGCCAAAAAAGCAGAGAATGGAGATGTTGGTGACGAGATGGCCTATGTTGCCCTCGATCAAACACAGCTTGATGCGATAACATCGCTAACGAAGCAATCCATAGGGATTGATGATGCACGTGGAGATTTGGTGACGGTACGAAATTTTGAGTTTCAAGCGACCAAGGGAAATATGGGTTCTAAAGATGCTGTGTCTAAAACATCGGCATTTTTTGCCACCTATATTGCCCCTTTTATGCCTGTTCTTAAATACATTCTTGTTGCCATAATTCTCTTTATTGTGTACAAAAAAGTTATTCTTCCTTTTGCAGATCGAATGTTGGAGTTCACCCGAGAAGAAGAAGAGTTTGAAAAGCCGATATTGGAAATAAGTGATGATGAAGATGAAGATCTCATCGAAAAAGTTCAGCAAATGCGTAAAAAAGTGGAAAATCAGTTAGGTCTTGGCGACGGCTTCAACGAAGATGAGTTAAAATATGATGTATTACTCGAAAAAATTCGTGAAATAGCGGAAGATCGTCCTGATGAAATTGCCTCATTGATTCAAGCTCTTATCAATGAAGAAGCAGCTCCATTGCGTAATACGTAGGGAATAAGGAATCTAATATGACATTGAATCAACCGCAACAGGCACATTTTGATGAAATGGGAATGGCCGAAAAAATAGCAATTCTTTTGATCCAATTGGGTGAAGATGCTACAGCACAAATTTTTGGTCGTATGAGCGTTGAATCCATTACGGAAGTTTCTAAATATATAGCCAATAATAATTCGATTGAAAAAAGTATCGGCGCCGCCGTTTTAGAAGAATTTTATGCAATTATTCAGTCGAATCAGTATTTAAATACGGGTGGTTTAGAGTACGCAAAAGAGATTTTATATAAAGCATTAGGTGCAGACGAAGCCAAAAAAGTTTTAGAGCGTTTGTCTAAAACGATGCAAGGTTCTCAAAACTTTGCTTATTTGGCAAAAATCAAGCCGCAGCAATTAGCGGATTTCATTACTACTGAGCATCCTCAAACCATAGCCCTTATTTTGGCGCATATGGATCCTTCTGCTGCTGCTGAAACGCTTTATATTTTTAGCCCTGAATTACGGGGTGAGGTCGTTATCCGTATGGCAAAACTGGGAGACATTTCTCCGGCCATCATTAAGAGAGTGAGTGCGGTTCTTGAATCCAAGTTAGAGTCTTTGGCAAGCTACAAAGTGGAAGTTGGTGGTCCAAGAGCGGTTGCGGATGTCTTTAACCGTTTGGGCGCAAAAGTATCCAAAGAGACCTTATCTCAGATTGAGCAATTGGATCAAGAACTCGCAGCATCTATTAAAGAGATGATGTTCACATTTGAAGATATTGCAGGTCTTGATGTCAATGCAGTTCGAGAAATTCTCAAAGCGGTCGATAAGAATGATCTGATGTTGGCACTTAAAAGTTCTTCAGAAGAGCTTAAAGAGAAGTTTTATTCGTGTATGTCTCAGCGGGCAAAAGATACATTTGTGGAAGAGTTACAGTTCTTGGGTGCTGTTAAGATGAAAGAGGTTGAGACTGCTCAGCGAAAAATTGTTGATGCAGTTCAAGCACTTGCTGAACAAGGTGTACTGGAATTGGGTGCATCTGAAGAGATGATTGATTAAAAACGATGATTGAAGATGTTGTGATTACTAAAGATAATTTATCGGGTCATGCAATCGGAAAATACCAGTTTAAAATTTTGAGTGGATTAAGCGGGACAAGTGTCCAAAAAGCATACGAAGAACTCGAGCTTCAAACTCCTCAAGGTATTGATGCCCCTGAGGAAAAAAATCGAGAATCAATGTCATCAAAAGATGAGCTGATTGAATCTCTGCTAAAAAAAGCAGATGATATGAGTTCAAATTTTATCAAAATGCAGATGCGTCTTGAAAGCCTTCAAGAGGAACACGCGCAAGCGCTTGATGAGGCAAAAAAAAGTGGTTTTGACGAAGGTTTTTTAGCGGGAGTAGCACAAGAACAAACCGCAAGTTCTCAACGTAATACGCAGGGGCAAGATCAGTTTTCATTGTCCGTAAAAACATTAGAGGAGACAGCGGCACAGTTTTCACTTTCTCTTAGTGAGATCAAAAAAGAGCTAACCCATACAGCCCTTGATATTGCCAAAGAGGTTATTGGAATTGAGACGCAGGAAAACAGTGCTAAAATCGCTGCTAAACTTTCGGAATCTTTGATTGAAGAGCTTAGTGATGCGGCTAAGATTACGTTGCGTGTTAACCCAAATGACCATGGGATTATTTCTGAAAAAGTAGGGTCTCTTAAAAATGTTGAAGTGTTATCCGATCGTGCGATTAGCGCAGGTGGGGTAGTGGCTATCAGTGATTTAGGAAATATTGACTCACAAATAAAAAAACGGTTTGAACGATTGAAAAGATCGTTGTTGCTGGAATCATAATTAGGGCTACAATGGACATTAAAGATTTTACATACGATGAGCTAAAAGCACTTTCTCAAAAAATTCGTGATCGTATTTTGGAAGTTGTCAGTACCAATGGCGGGCATTTGAGCTCTACCTTGGGTGCTACTGAAATAATCGTGGCAATGCATAAAGTATTTGATTCCGCAAAAGATCCTTTTATTTTTGACGTTTCCCATCAAGCGTATGCCCATAAGCTTCTTACGGATCGCTGGGAGGAGTTTGCAACCCTACGCCGTTTTGATGGACTAAGCGGCTACACTAAGCCCTCCGAATCCCCCCATGACTATTTCGTGGCAGGTCATAGCTCAACGTCGATTTCTTTGGGTGTGGGAGCAGCCAAGGCTATTGCCCTTAAAAATGAGCAGGAGAGTCGTATCCCCGTAGTTCTTATCGGAGATGGCTCTCTTTCTGCGGGGATGGTGTACGAGGCACTCAATGAGTTGGGGGATCGAAAATGTCCGATGGTGATTATTCTCAATGACAATGAGATGAGTATTGCAAAACCTATCGGGGCAATTAGTCGGATGTTGAGTTCCGCGATGGCGAGCCCCTTTTATCAACGTTTTAAAAAGAAAACGGAACAATTTGTGGATAACTTCGGAGAGGGGGCGCATTATCTTGCCAAACGGTTTGAAGAGTCGTTCAAGCTCATTACTCCGGGGATACTGTTTGAAGAGATGGGAATTGAGTACATAGGTCCCGTCGATGGGCATGATCTTAAATCTCTTGTGGATATTTTGAGCATGGCAAAAGCGATGGGAAAACCTGTTTTAGTTCATGTTCAGACGATTAAAGGCAAGGGTTACGAAATTGCCGAGGGGAAACATGAAAAATGGCATGGCGTTTCTCCTTTTGATCTGAAAAGTGGAACGGCCAATACGAAAAGTTCTGCTAAAAGTGCCACACAAATTTATGCTGAAGCCCTCATGCATCAAGCTGACCATAATCCAAAAATAGTGGGAGCAACAGCAGCAATGCCAAGCGGTACGGGGTTAAGTGCTTTGATGGAAAAATATCCTGAGCGTTTTTGGGATGTGGCGATTGCCGAACAGCATGCGGTGACTTCGATGGCAGCCTTGGCAAAAGAGGGATTTAAACCGTTTTGTACGATTTATTCCACCTTTTTACAGCGTGGATTTGATCAAGTTATTCATGATGTGTGTTTGATGGATTTACCGGTTGTTTTTGCACTGGATCGTGCCGGTATCGTTGGTGAAGACGGGGAAACCCATCAAGGGGCATTTGATATTAGCTTTTTACGTCTTATCCCAAACATGACGCTGTGCGCACCACGAGACGAAAAATCATTTCATCAGATTGTAGCCTATGCAGCGGGGTATGATCGACCGTGTGCTATTCGTTATCCCAGAGGAGCATTTCTTGAAGCCAATTTACCTGATTCCCTCCCTTTTGAGACGGGAAAATCACAGCTGTTAATCTCCAATGACTCTGATGTATTATTTATCGGATACGGTAATGGTGTTGGGCGTGCGGCACAAACGATAGCGCTTATGGAGAAAAAACCTTCCTTGCTTGATTTACGTTTTGTGAAACCACTTGATGGTGAAATGCTAATGCGAATGTCTAAACTTCATAAACGATGGTATGTATTTAGTGATTCGGCACGGATGGGCGGAGTGGGAAGCGCACTGCTCGAATGGTTGAGTGAAGAAAAAATCATGGATGTTCAGGTCGTGAGTTTTGAATACGATGATGAGTTTATAAAGCACGGTAACACGACACTCGTCGAAGA
>Ga0268283_1001493_pt1 | contig 11434 bp, 11 predicted proteins | sample saktaG_13_FD_190140 | JGI IMG/M metagenome (GOLD analysis project Ga0268283, IMG submission 190140) | Saline water microbial communities from Sakinaw Lake, British Columbia, Canada - sak_2013_06_06_36m | ecosystem: Environmental > Aquatic > Non-marine Saline and Alkaline > Saline ... | reverse complement strand
AACCGGCCCAATCCCCGGGGGCAATCTGCCCGAGGGGAACGCTCAACACCTACTTCTTTATCGACATCGCCCCGTAATTCTTGACATCGACCCATTGGCTTTCGCTTCCACGAAAAATATTTCCTCAAGTTAAGCGTGAGCCTGTCGATATAGATGCCGTACGCGGCGTTTTGTTCAGCTCTTGATGGCTTGCGCGCCGGCTCTTCAACTTGCAAAGGCACCTGACACACAAGGTAATTCTTATCTTCTCACCCGCTCGATAAGGGGCGATGCTTTCTAGAAGTTTCCGCTTGAAGTTGCCGCTGTTTGTGGCTGTAAAAGTGGAAACGGTCCGACGGCATGCGGCCTGATAGAAGACCTCGCAGCAAGGGCACCCGCCCTTGTCTGGACGGGGTTTAAATGATTTTGTAGGACAAAGTCTTACAAAAGGTTACGGTTTGTAACAGCATAAATACGGACAAATTCCAATTCATGGAAAGGCTTCACGCATCCAGAATGCAGTTGTGCATTCAGGAAAAGAGTGTGTGACGCTAAATCTATGGGGAACGAATGATGAACACGTTTGATATGCAGTCGGAAATCAAGGAATTGAATCTCACGTACCTGATGCTGGCCCAGCACATGATACGGGAAGACAAATACACAGCGGCGTATCGATTGGGCATCAATCAGCAGTCGTCTGACATTCTGGCCAATCTAACCGCAAGTCAGGTACTCAAACTGGCTGGCGCTAACGTGCTGCTGTGCCGCATGCGCTGTGATGACCGCTTCATTCTGGGTCTGCTTACAAGTCACGGCAAAGAAGGGGTGATGTCGCAATCGCACGCAGCCATCCTGCTGGCGGGTCAAGCTGCAGAAACTTTGGCCTGAGGCCGCCGGAGGCTCCATGCGAAACACAAGCGTCGTGTCGGAAGGCAACGAAATCCAGGTTGCTGTTGAACTCATCACTCTTGGGGCTCGACTGCAGGTGCTCGAGACCGTAACCCATTTGAGTCGAGAGCGCTTGCTCAAGCTGTACAGGGAAATCAAGGGTGAATCTCCGGCCAAGGGCATGCTGCCGTTCTCGGCTGACTGGTTTATGAGTTGGCAACCGAATGTGCACTCTTCCATCTTCGTCAACATTCACCAATACCTCGCGGCGCATACGGACCTATCGGGTGTGCAGTTACTCATCAAGAGCTACAGACTGTATCTTGAGCACGTGCAGACCAACGAGATTGAACCCATCCTGACAGTGACCAGGGCATGGACGCTGCTGCGCTTCCTGGGCCCTCTACTGGAAACAGTTGCCTGCAAGCGATGCGGTGGAAATTTTCTGACCCATCGTTTTGACTTCAATCAGAACTACGTTTGCGGGCTGTGTCGCCCCCCATCACGCGCCGGGAAGTCAAGGAACAAGATGTCCATTGACCCTCTCCTGGTTGGGGGACTGGTTGCTCCCTCTGTGCAGCCTGGGCAATGACTGAATGCAAACTGTTGCTCGAATGCCGCGGCGCCTTTTTTGGTGATGATGCGGTCGGTCGACGCTGATATCCGGAGAATGTTGTGTTCGTTCTTATTGGCTATGCAGTAATCTTGGGTGCCGTCTTCGGCGGATTCGCGATGGCCGGAGGCCATCTCGGGTCACTGCTGCAACCAGTCGAGTTGCTGATGATTTTCGGTTCCGCTGCCGGCGCCTTCCTGGTTGCCAACCCGAGCAAGGTCATTAAGTCGACGCTCAAGGCCCTGCCCAGTCTGTTTCGCGGCTCGCGCTATAGCAAGTCGCTCTACATGGAGACGCTTGCCTTGCTCTTCGAGATCCTCGCCAAAGTACGCAAGGAGGGATTGATGTCGATCGAGGGCGATGTCGAGACGCCCGAGCAGAGCCCGATCTTCAGCAAGTACCCGATGGTCACTTCCGATCACCACGTGGTGGAATTCCTGACTGACTACCTGCGCCTCATGGTCGGGGGCAATCTCAATGCCTTTGAAATCGAGAACCTGATGGACAACGAACTGGAAACCCATCACGAAGAGGGTTCGGTTCCGATCCATGCCATCGAAAAAATGGGGGATGCCCTGCCGGCGTTCGGCATCGTCGCTGCGGTCATGGGGGTCGTGCACACGATGGAATCGGTTGGCATACCGCCGGCGGAACTCGGCAAGCTGATCGCTGCCGCGCTGGTCGGCACATTCCTGGGTATCTTGTTAGCCTATGGTTTCGTCGGACCGCTGGCAACATTGCTGCAACACAAGCTAGACGAGTCCACCAAGATGTTGCAGTGCATCAAGGTAACCCTGCTCGCCAGTCTCAACGGGTATGCCCCGCAGGTGGCGGTGGAGTTTGGGCGTAAGGTTCTGTGTTCGACCGAGCGCCCCACCTTCATGGAGTTGGAGGAGGACGTGAAGCAGCGCAAGGCGCGTTGAACCTTCAGATCAGCAATTGTCAATATCATGAGCGACGAAAGCCAGAGACCGATCATCGTCAAGCGTGTGAAAAAGCATGCGCCAGCCCATCACGGAGGCGCGTGGAAGATTGCGTATGCAGACTTTGTTACGGCAATGATGGCCTTCTTCCTGTTGATGTGGCTGCTGGGGTCAACCACCTCCGGGGACCTCAAGGGGATCGCGGAATACTTTCAAACCCCGCTCAAGGTGGCGTTGGCTGGGGGTACCGGCTCAGGCGACAGCTCCAGCATCATCAAAGGCGGTGGGCAGGACCTCACACGAACTGAGGGACAGATGAAGCAGGGGGAGATCAGGGAAGAAAAAAGAACCATCAACCTTAAGGCGGCAGAAGCTGAGATCTTGCGCCGGGAAGCACAAGGCCTGCAGGACCTCAAGGGACGCATCAGGAAGGCGATTGAAGACAATGCGGCACTGGCCCCCTATGGCAAGCAGATTCTGCTCGACATCACCAGCGAGGGCTTGCGCATTCAGATCGCCGACGATCGCAATCGCCCCATGTTTGCCAGCGGCAGCGCGCAATTGGAGCCCTACAGCCGGCTGATATTGCGCGAGATCGGCAGAACCCTCAACGGCGTACCCAATCGGATCGGCATCTCCGGGCACACCGACACCCATCCCTACTCGGGCGGAGCCAAGGGATACAGCAACTGGGAACTGTCATCGGACCGGGCCAATGCCGCGCGGCGCGAAATCAGCATTGATGGCCTGGATGAGACCCGCGTGCTGCGGGTCGTGGGCTTGTCTTCAGCCGTTCCCTTGGATCCGCAAGATCCTGACAAGGCAGTAAATCGGCGCATCAGCATCGTCGTTATGAACAAGAAGACCGAACTTGCGATCAGCAAGGACAGCGGCGCGATCGAAGCCGAAAACAAGCCAGATACCCAGGAAGGGATCAGCGATGCCGTCAACAAGCCGTGAACCGGACCCAGCTGTGATGCAGGTTCGCAGATGATTTTCACACCAACTCGAAATGAAGCGGACTGGATCCGCTTTCTGGATGTGGTCGAAATTCCAGTGCTCCAGCGCACCGTCGAGGAACTTGCGCGTCTGCGCGAGGACGAGGATCGCGTCGGGGTGCGCAATATTGCTCAGGTGCTGCTGCACGACCCCTTGTTTACATTGCGCGTACTACGCTATCTGCAGGCACATCGCCGAACTGTGCAAACGGCCGACATCACGACCCTGGAACAAGCCGTGATGATGCTGGGCATCACGCCATTCTTCACACACTTTGACAAGCTGCCGGTCGTCGAGTTGGTCCTGGCGCCCCAGCCGCTCGCGCTGGACGGCCTGATGCGGGTAGCATTCCGAGCGCATCATGCGGCACTTTATGCGCGCGATTGGGCCAATCTGCGCAGTGACTCGAGGGCCGATGAGGTGGCAATTGCGGCATTGCTGCACGATCTCGCAGAAATGCTCCTGTGGTGCTTCGCTCCGGCAGAATCGCTGCGAATCGCCGAGATGCTGGGCACAGAAGAACACTTGCGCAGCAGCGCTGCACAGACAAGAGTGCTCGGATTCAAGATCTCCCAGCTGCAAATCAAGCTGATCGCACAGTGGCGGCTCGCCCCGGTTCTGCAGGAGTTGATGAATGATTCGCATGGGTCGCACCCTCGATCGGCGAACGCGGCATTGGCGGTCAGTCTCGCTCGGCATTCCGTCGGCGGATGGGACAACCCGGCACTCCCGGACGATTACGTGGCGATCCAGCAACTCCTCAAATCATCCCTGCCTGAGACTCTCGCGCGGATCAAACATACGGCCGCTGAGGCGCAGGCAGGGCGGGATTGGTACCACATTCAACTTGCGTTGAGCCCTCTGGACCACGATAGCCCCCCAAACGAGGCTAAAGATTAACCCAAATCTTGACGATATCTGGTTTGTGGACCACTGCCCGTACTTCCGGGCACCTGCGGCCCGACAACTGCAACGGAGCAATACATGGCGGATCCAAATATGAAGTTTTTGGTCGTGGACGATTTCTCGACCATGCGCAGAATCATCCGCAATCTTCTGAAGGAACTGGGGTTTCAGAACGTAGATGAGGCCGAGGATGGTGTGGACGCGCTTGGAAAACTTCGCGGCGGCTCGTACCAGTTCGTTATCTCGGATTGGAATATGCCCAATATGACGGGTCTTGATCTGCTGAAGAACATACGTGCCGACGAGGTACTCAAAAAATTGCCCGTTCTCATGGTTACGGCGGAAGCGAAGAAAGAGAACATCATCGCCGCTGCACAGGCTGGTGCCAGCGGCTACGTGGTCAAGCCATTCACCTCCGTAACCCTTGATGAGAAGCTCAACAAGATCTTTAAAACCATGGAAGCGGGGGTGTAGGCATGAGCACACATAGTGTGGAAACGGACTCCGAGGACCTGGAAGCCCTGTTTGACAGCATTGTCAAGGACAGGCCGGTTGAGGCTTGTCTTCCGGACTCCAAGAGTCCCGCGGAAGTCGGCGAGAGTCCTTCCGGCAATGTCATGGACCGTGTCGGTCAACTTACCAGAATGCTGCACGATGCCATGCGTGAGCTCGGCTACGATCGCTTGCTGGAAAAGGCTGCTTCCGAGATGCCCGACACGCGCGACCGGCTGGATTATGTGGTGAAAGTGACGGAACAGGCTGCGGTTCGCGCCTTTAACGCCATCGAGAGCGCGCAGCCAATCCAGGAGCGCATGGGAAGCGAGTCTGAGCGCCTGTCCGAACACTGGCAAAAGTTGTTCGACAAACAACTGAGCCTGGAAGAATTCAAGACGCTGGTAGCCTCTACAAGAGAGTTTCTTGCCGACGTGCCGAAGCAGACGCGTGCCACGAACGCTCAGTTAATGGAAATCATGATGGCTCAGGATTTTCAGGATCTGACAGGACAGGTGATCAAGAAGGTTACGGCGCTTGCCCACAGGATGGAGGAACAACTGGTACTCTTGCTGGTGGACCTCGTGCCGGCAGAGTTGCGCAACGAGCTGGATTGTGGTCTGCTCAATGGCCCCGTGGTAAAAGCCACTGCCGGCGCCAGTGTGGTCACGAGTCAGGATCAGGTTGATGACCTGCTGGCTACCCTGGGCTTCTAGAAATACCCGCTGCCGCAACGAATTGCGCGGCAAAACTGCTACTGTTCGACTGATGGAGATCCGCATCGTCATTTGATAATTCTGTCTAGACAGCCAGGGGCAGCAGATGGCAGAAGACAGTGGACTAGAACGCACAGAACCAGCATCCGTTCGACGACGTGAACAGGCACGCGAAGATGGACAGGTTGCGCGTTCGCGTGAACTGTCCACGCTGACACTCTTGCTTACCGCTGGCATTGGATTGTGGGTCATGGGCGCAGGCCTTGCCGACAGGCTGTCAACCATGATGCGCCACAGCATGCAGCTTGATCGGGCGCTCGCATTCGATACCGAATTGATGTTGCTGCGGCTCAGAGGTCTTTCAGCCGATGTGGTGCTGGCCTTTGTCCCCCTGCTTGTCCTGCTGGTGATGGCAGGCATTGTTTCTGCCGTCCTGCTGGACGGCTGGTTGTTCAGCTTCAAGCCGCTCATGCCCGACTGGGGGCGCATGGACCCTTTGAAAGGACTGACGCGGATTCTTTCGGCGCACGGGGTCATCGAGATGCTCAAGGCGATCATCAAGACGGTCGTTGTGGGGGGCGTCGCCGCATGGGTGATATGGCGCAACAGCGGCGCGGTTCTTTCTCTCGCGTCCGAGCCGCTTGACGCTGGGATGGCGCATCTGGTACGCCTGCTGGGCACCAGCTTTCTGATGATGGCCGCTGGCATCGCCTTGGTGGCGGCAGTCGATGTTCCATTCCAGATCTGGGACCACGAACGCAAGCTGCGCATGACGCGCGAGGAAGTGCGTCAGGAAAACAAGGAATCCGAAGGTGACCCGCACGTGAAGGCACACATTCGGAGCCAGCAGCGTGAAATGGCGCGCCGCCGGATGATGTCGGAAGTTCCCAAGGCCGACGTTGTGGTCACCAACCCCACCCATTACGCAGTGGCTTTGCGCTACCAGGATGGGGCCATGGGCGCCCCTCGCGTGGTCGCCAAAGGTGCCCATGCGCTGGCCGGGCGCATCCGCGAACTGGCGCAGGAGCACCAGGTGCCCATCCTGCAATCTCCACCCCTGGCCCGCGCCTTGTACCGTCACACCGAACTTGGCGACGAGATCCCGGCTGAACTCTACTCAGCCGTGGCCGAAATCCTCGCTTATGTGTATCAGTTGCGCCGACATCGGGACCAGGGCGGGCCAGCGCCACAAGCGCCGGAACTCCCGGACCTGCCCTTGGGGCTCGATCCTGGCCCGGCTGCCGATCTTGAGCCAGAGATCAATGAGCGAGAGCTCGTAACATGAACACCACGTACGACCTGAAATGGTTGCTCGGAACCTCGGGACTGCGTACGGCGGCCATCCCGATGCTGATCATCATGATCCTCACGATGATGATCCTGCCAGTGCCGCCCTTCTTGCTGGATCTGCTTTTTACCTTCAACATCGCGATCGCGATCATCGTCCTCTTGGTCAGCCTGTACACGCTCAAGCCATTGGATTTCGCTGTATTTCCGACCGTCTTGCTGCTCACAACACTGCTGCGCCTGTCCCTCAATGTCGCGTCCACCCGGGTGGTGCTGCTTCATGGCCACACAGGTGCGGACGCAGCGGGCAAGGTGATCGAAGCATTTGGACAATTCCTGGTTGGTGGCAACTATGCCGTTGGCCTGGTGGTGTTCTTTATTTTGGTGGTCATCAACTTTGTCGTGATCACCAAGGGAGCCGGCCGCATCGCGGAAGTCAGCGCACGCTTCACACTGGATGCGATGCCGGGTAAGCAAATGGCGATTGACGCGGATCTGAATGCTGGCTTGATTGGCGAGGACGAAGCGCGCCGTCGTCGCCGTGAGACCGCGCAAGAGGCCGAGTTCTATGGCGCCATGGATGGAGCGAGCAAGTTCGTGCGCGGCGATGCTGTCGCCGGCATCATCATCTTGCTGGTCAACATTGTTGGTGGTCTGGTGGTCGGCATGGCGCAGCACGATCTGGACTTCGCGACGGCGGCCAAGGTCTATACCCTGCTGACGATCGGCGATGGTCTGGTGGCGCAAATTCCGGCATTGGTGATCTCCACCGCTGCAGGCATCGTGGTCAGCCGCGTTGGCAGCGATCACGACATTGGCGAACAGTTGGCCACCCAACTCTTCAGCAAGTCTCAGGCCTTGACAATTACGGCAGCCATTCTCGCCATCATGGGATTGATCCCCGGCATGCCCAACTTCTCGTTCCTGCTTCTTGCCACGCTGCTGGGCGGCGGTGGCTATCTGATCGCCAAGCGGCCGCTTGCGCCTGAAACCCCGACGCCCGAGATACCAAGCGTCAGCCCCGCAGTCGAAGCCTCCTGGAACGACGTGATTGCAGTGGATACGCTTGGACTCGAAGTGGGGTACCGACTGATCCCACTGGTCGACAAAGAACAAGCGGGAGAACTGCTAAAGCGGATCAAGGGACTGCGCAAAAAATTTGCAGTCGACCTGGGTTTTCTCCCACCCGCGGTGCATATCCGCGACAACCTGGAGCTGCGTCCAAACGGCTACCTGCTCACGCTCAAAGGTGTCGAGATCGGCCGCGGCGAGGCCTATTCCGGCATGTACCTGGCCATCAACCCGGGGCATGTCAATGGCGCTCTGCCCGGTGCCGTGACGCGCGATCCGGCATTTGGCTTGCCTGCTGTCTGGGTCGAAGCGGGCCTGCGCGAGCAGGCTCAGACCTTCGGTTACACGGTGGCAGACGCTGGCACGGTGATAGCCACGCACCTCAATCACGTCATGCAGACCCATGCATCGGAGCTGTTGGGCCGGCAAGAGACACAGCAGCTGCTTGATCATATCGGCCGCGATTCACCCAAACTGATCGAAGACCTGACGCCGAAACTGTTGCCACTTGGCACCGTGCAAAAGGTGCTTCAGCGCCTGCTGGACGAAGGTGTTCACATTCGCGATATGCGCACCATCATTGAAGTGCTTGTCGAACATGGTGCGAAGGTGCAGGACGCTGGCGATTTGACGGCGCTGGTCCGCGTTGCACTGGGCCGGGCAATTGTGAAACAACTCTATCCGACCAGCAATGAGCTGCAAGTCATGGCGCTGGAGCCCGGACTCGAACGCATCCTCCTGCAGGCAGTGCACTCCAAGACCGGCGATGCCACGGGCATCGAGCCCGGCTTGGTCGATACGCTGATGCGCGAGGCTGGTACCGCAACAGCGCAACAGGAGCGACTTGGATTGCCGTCCGTGCTTCTGGTGCCAGCTGAATTGCGGGTATTGCTGGCTCGTTTTCTTCGGCGCGCCGTATCGCAGATCAAGGTCATCGCGCATAGCGAAGTCCCGGATACCTGCACCATCAAAGTGACGACCCTGTTAGGGAGTGGAGCATGAACATCAGAAAATTCTTGGCCAATAGCTCGCGCGAGGCGCTGCACCTTGTGCGACAGAGTCTGGGTGCGGATGCAATGATATTGTCCAATCGAGCGGTCGACGGCGGTATGGAGATCCTGGCCGTAGCCCAGGGCGACCTGTCGATGCAGGTCGCGCCCGACCAGGCCGCGCAGAGTCCTCTACAGCGCAGGCCAACGGACATCGCCAGGACGCCACTGCCGGCCCGGCCCGTGGCCGTACCCGCTGCGACGCCTGAGGATGACGTTTCACGCAGCCTGGTTCACGAAATAAGGTCCATGCGTGGTCTTATCGAACAGCAGTTTGTCTATCAGGCATGGGACACCGCCCAACAGCGTGGTCCGGGCAAGGCGCGCTTGCTGCGCGACATGCTGCATTTCGGCTTTAGCGCAGCACTGGTGCGCCTGTTTCTTGAGAAAATGCCCATTGGTCTGGCAGAAGCAGAGGCTCGCGACTGGGTGAAATCCCTTCTGAATCGCAACCTGCGTGCCGTGGCCGAGGCCGACGAAATCATCGAGCGTGGCGGTGTCTACGCCCTGGTGGGTCCGACCGGGGTTGGCAAGACCACCACCGTAGCAAAGATCGCCGCGCGCTGCGTCGTCCGCTATGGTGCCGATCGCCTCGTATTGTTGTCAACCGACAGCTATCGAATTGGAGCCCATGAGCAGCTCCGCATCTACGGGAAACTCCTCGGCGTGCGCGTCATCGCTGTGAAGGACGCGTCCGACCTGCAGTTTGTACTTGAAGATCTGCGCGGCAAGCATCTGGTCCTGATCGACACGGTGGGCATGGGCCAACGCGACGAAATGGTGGCCGAACAACATGCCCTGTTGTCTGCGCCAGGGACCGATGTGCAGCGCTTGCTGCTGCTCAATGCAACCTGCAATGGCGAAACGCTCGATGAGGTAGTGCGCGTGTACGGTGATGGCGGCTTGCATGGTTGCATCATCACCAAACTTGACGAAGCAGTGGGCAACGCCACGGTTCTTGACGTCGCCATTCGGCATCGGCTCCTGCTGCACTATGTCACGAACGGCCAGCGCGTCCCCGAGGATCTGCATCTGCCGGACCGGGAAGACTTGCTGACGCGCGCGTTACACCCGGTCGAGAAGCCTTCGGCTCATCATCTCGACGCCCCTGAATGTCAATTGATGGTGGCCACCGCAACTTCAGGCACGGCCATAACAGGAGCTCAACTTGTCTAGAGCTGGCACTGATCAGGCCGAAGGCTTGCGTCGTTTGATTGACCGCAGCGGGCTGCAGGTCGTTTCCGTCAGTAGGGACGGCAGCGACCAGCCCGGTGCCATCGTCAATCTTGCGGGAGCGCTTGCAGAACTCGGTCGGGATGTTCTGATACTCGATGAGCAGACCGGTGCACGCGGCATCACCGGTGCGCTCGGCTTGAAGCCACGATTTGATCTTGGCGAAGTGATCGCCGGACGGCGCGAACTCGACGACATGATCGTGACGGGTCCGGCTGGCATTCGCGTACTGTCGCTGGCGCACTGCAGGGGTTTGCTATCCGAATTGTCGGAACGCGAACAGCGGCGCCTGGTAGAACGGTTCGGTCGTTTGAGCGTTCCGGTAGACACGCTGCTGGTGCAATCGGCCTCGGGTCAGGCCAGTTCGCTGCTGTCGTGCGGCACAGGAGTCCGGGAGGTGGTCGTTCTTGCCGGGAGCGGTGCGCGGGAAATCACGGCCGGCTACGCCTTGATCAAGCGTCTCAACAATGAATTTGCGCGCCACGAATTCCATGTGCTGGTCAGCAACGTTGCCAGCGAAAACATGGCTCGAACGATTGTCAGCAATATGGCCACAGTCGCTCGACGGTACCTGCGGGTTTCGCTCGATTTCATCGGGAATGTGCCACCTGATGAAAAGTTGCAGCACGCGGCGCGATTGGGTCTGCCCGTCGTTGCCGCATTTCCGGCGGCAGCCGCGGCCGCGAGCTTTCGCGGGATGGCGCAGGCCATCGCGGCCTGGCCCCGCAGCGAGGACGGAATTTGTGGGCTCGGCGACATCATGAGCCGCGTCATATCTTCGAACAACCAGCGCACCGCTGCGGCGTAAAGCACTCACCAGGATCAGCATGTATACAGCCGCTGCAACCCGCGACACGACTCAGTACCTGACGCAATACGCGCCGCTGGTCAAGCGTATCGCTTATCACATGATGTCCAAGCTGCCCGCGAGCGTTGAAATTGACGACATCATTCAAACTGGCATGCTGGGCCTGCTTGACGCAATCAACCTCTACGAGGAGTCGCATGGCGCCAAGTTTGAGACCTACGCAGCGCAACGCATCCGGGGTGCGATGCTTGATGGTCTGCGCCAGGTAGATTGGCTGCCACGCAGTTTCCGGCGTGACTTGCGCCGCATCGAAGGCGCGATTGCCAAACTCGAACAACGTTTGGGGCACCCGCCATCCGAGCGGGAGGTGGCCCGTGAACTGGATGTGGCGCTCGGGGACTATCAGAAGATGTTGCAGGATGCGCGCGGCTACCAGCTGGTTTCTTTCGAGGACTTGAATCATGACG
>Ga0268283_1001492_pt1 | contig 11435 bp, 10 predicted proteins | sample saktaG_13_FD_190140 | JGI IMG/M metagenome (GOLD analysis project Ga0268283, IMG submission 190140) | Saline water microbial communities from Sakinaw Lake, British Columbia, Canada - sak_2013_06_06_36m | ecosystem: Environmental > Aquatic > Non-marine Saline and Alkaline > Saline ... | reverse complement strand
GGGCAACACGGCGTCGACCACGTGCTCCATCTGGTCGAACAGCACGGTGCGCACCAGGAAGTCCGAGGGCTGCTCCTGCGAAAAGTCCTGTCGGGCAAAGCCGGGGACCATGGCAGGATTGACGAAACGGTCTTCCAGCTGGACCGGCACGCCGTCTTCCTTGTGCAGGCACACGCAGTGAAACACGGAGGCGTCGGTATGTAGCCCCAGAGCAGCGGCGGTTTCCAGCGTGGCGGAAATGCGTTCCACGACGATGACCTCGCAGCGGTAGTCATGCCCGCGCGAACGGATGTCCTGCGCCAGGCTGGCGATGCGCAGCAGGTGCGATCGGGGCTTGTCTTCGGCCACGAAGCTGCCGACGCCGGCGACCCGGCGGATGCGGCCCTGCTCCAACAACTCGCGCAGGGCGCGATTGACCGTCATGCGCGAGACCCCGAACTGCTGCACGAGGTCGTTTTCCGAGGGCAGGCGGTCGCCGGCCTTCCAGCTGCCATGCTGGATGTTTCCGGCCACGAAGTCCTTGATCTGCTGGTACAGCGCGGTGCCGCTGGACGCCTCGGCCTGCGGCTTCGCGCGCACCACCGGCTTGGCGCGTGCGCGCGGCGAGGGTTCTGATGCGGTGGTGGCCATGCTGTCGGGTCGCGCCGGTTTCAATGCACGTCCGCCGCCATCGACTCGGCGCGGATTTCTTCAGTCAGCTGCGCCTTGATGGCCATGAACTCGGGTGAGGTCTTGATGGTGTAGTGGCGCGGGTGCGGGAAATTGACGGCGATCTCGGTCTTGATGCGCCCGGGCCGGGCGCTGAACACTGCCACGCGGTTGGCCATGAAGATGGCTTCATCAATATCGTGGGTCACGAACAAAACGGTTTTTTGCGCTGATTCCCAGATGCCCAGCAGAAGCTCCTGCATCAGCACCCGGGTCTGGTTGTCCAGCGCGCCGAAGGGCTCGTCAAGCAGCAGGATCTTGGGATCGTTGGCCAGCGCGCGCGCAATTGCGGTGCGCTGCTGCATGCCGCCCGAGAGCTGCTTGGGAAAGTGGTGCTCAAAGCCGCGCAGGCCAACCTTCGCGATGAAATAATCGGTGCGCTCTTTCTGCTGCGCTTCAGGCATGGCGCGCTCGCGCAGACCGAAGCGGATGTTCTGCTCGACGCTGAGCCAGGGAAACAGCGTGTAGCTCTGGAACACCATGCCGCGGTCTGCCCCGGGGCCTTCGACTTTCTGGCCGTCGAGCAGCACCGTGCCGGCGCTCGGGTGGTCGAGCCCGGCCACGATGCGCAGCAGGGTCGACTTGCCACAGCCCGAGGGACCCAGGATGGTGACGAAGTCGTTTTCACGGACTTCGAAATCGACCGGTGTGAGGGCCTGGGTCTTCTGGCCCTTGGGGCTGACAAAAACCCGTGACACGCCCTGGATCGAGAGTTGGTTTCTCACAGCGAACTCCAGGCGAACAGGCGGCGGTTCAGTGCCTTGAAGGCAAAGTCCGAAATCAGGCCAATCAGGCCGATGACGATGATGCCGAAGATGATCTGGCCGGTATTGAGCAGCGACTGGCTGTCGGTGATCATGTGGCCGATGCCCGAGGACGAGCCGATCAGCTCCGCGACGATGACGTAGGTCCAGGCCCAGCCGAGCACCAGCCGCAGGATTTCGGCGATTTCGGGGGCAGCGCCCGGAATGAGCACGCGCTTGACAATGCCTGAGGGCTGCGCGCCCAGCGTATAGGCAGCCTCCACCAGGTCCTTGCGCGCCGAGCCCACGCTGACCGCGACCATCAGCAGGATCTGGAACACCGAGCCGATAAAGATCACCAGCACTTTTTGCATCTCGCCGATGCCGGCCCACAGGATCAGCAGCGGGATGAAGGCCGAGGCCGGCAGGTAGCGGCAAAACGAGACGAAAGGCTCCAGAAACGCCTCGATGCCCTTGTGCGCTCCCATGGCGATGCCCAGCGGCACGGCGATGACTGTCGCCAGCACAAAGCCGCCGAACACCCGCCACACGGTCATGCCGATGTCGTGGATGAAGTTGAACTCGGTGAACAGCAGCCAGCCTTCGCGCGCCATCGTGACCGGGCTGGCCAGAAATGTGGGCGAGACAAAGCCGCCCAGAGTGAAGACACCCCACACGGCAAAAAAGAGGATGAAGAAGCCCAGGCCCAGCAGCCACTGTGCGCGCGGGCTCACCGGCTCCAGCGGAGCCAGCGAGCGGCGCTGTGACCGCGCCGGGGCCGTTGGTGCCGCAATCGCCGGTGCCGTGCTCATGGGCCTACTTGATGAAGCTGGCGTCGTACATCACGGCGAAGTCTTCCGGCGCCTTGCGGATCACGCCGGCTTCCAACAGGATCTTGGAGGCGTCCTTCATGAAGGACTGCAGTTCGCCGGCAAAAAACTTCTGGTTCGCCGCCTTGTCCTGCCAGCGCAGGAACGCTGAGGACTTGGCGAAGGCCTCACCGTTCTGCTTGACCGCAGCGCCCATGATTTCGTTGGACTTCACCGGGTCGGCTTTGATCATGGCCAGGGCATCGAAGTAGGCATTGGTCAGACCTTGCGCCGCTTTCGGGTTGGCCTTGAGCCAGTCGGGCGCGCAGCCCAGCGTGTCCATCACCATCGGGTAGTCCAGCGTAGTGGCCAGGATCCTGCCGGCCTGGGGGTTGTCACGCACGCTCGACAGGTACGGCTCGTACGACATGGCGGCATCGTTCTGTCCGGCGACGAAAGCCTGCGCGGCGGCCTGCGGGCTCAGCGTGGTGGTTTTCACGTCCTTCAGGCTCATGCCGTTCTTGCTCAGCATCCAGGCCAGGCCGAAGTAAGGCGAGGTGCCGGGTGCATCGACGCCGATGGACTTGCCCTTGAGGTCGGCAAAGCCCTTGATGTCAGCGCGCACCGCGATGCCGTCGGCGCCGTAGGACTTGTCGAGCTGGAAGATCTGCACGATGGGCACGCCGTTGGTGTTCCAGGCGACGTGGGTTTCCACGGTGGTGGCCGCGCACTGGATGGCCTTGGCGGCCAGCGCCAGGTGGCGGTCTTTCTGCGGGATCATCTTGATCTCGACATCAAGTCCCTGTTTCTTGAACAGACCGGCCTTGTCGGCAAGCGTCAGCGGGGCAAAACCTGTCCAGCCGGACATGCCAATCACCACCTTGGTGTCTTGCGCGGCAGCTGGAGCGCTCAGGCCCGCCATGCAGCTGCCCAAGGCCAGCAGCGTTGCCGCATTCTTGAAAATCGTCATGCCCATCACATTCTCCAGTCGGTAAAGAGTTGATTAACTTCCAGGATCCTGTGCGCGATGCCTGGCAAGCTGATTGTGTCAGCGAACGCAAACCTGTATATACAGGATAAACCCTAATTCCCAAACTGGGTCGGCGAGCCCTTGATTTCAGGGCTCCTTGATCCATTCCCCTCTCTGACGGTGCATTGAATGCGGAATATTGACCGATTTTTTACTGTCTATACAGGTGAGGTCGATGACGGGCGACAAGCGAGCAATTCCCGGGCCAACCGCTGTGGGGCTGGCGCTCAGGCTGCCCAGGGCCATGATCTTGCCCCAGTCAACGCCGATGTCCGTGAATGGCTCGGACGCTATCAAAGTCGCCAATGGTTGCCCTGCATGGGTCTATCCCGCACGGGCCACACAGGGCAAAGCATTTGCACAACCTCCATCAGGCTCAACCACTCGGCGATGGGGTCGATCCCAGAAGCGTTGCCCAGCGACGGCTGAAAAGGCACCCCCGCTTCGCGCGCCAGCACCACACCCGCATCGGCACGGTTTAGCGGCATTTCAGCGTGTGTATCGGTGTTATCCGAGAAGTTCATTGAGGAGTTCTGGTTTGTTGAACACGGCAAAGTATTCACGCAACTCATCCAAGTCCAGCGAAGCGCGGTGTATTTTCAACAGTGCGCGAATGTCGTCCAGGTCGCGCGTTCGCGTTGCGTCGTTCACAAAGCCTTGCAGCTTGAAGCCGATAAGCCCTTCGACACTGATGATACGCATGCGGCCCATTGGGGTTTCGCGCTCCGATGCCTGCGCCAGCAGGCGACGCGCAAGGGGACGATGCGCGTAAAGCAAATCCAGACCTTCCGCAGCGCGCACATAGTTGGCGGCGTCTTCACTGCGGTATAGGCACTGATAGCCTAAATCCAGCAGCGCATCATGTACCCTATCCGCAGCTTCGGCCTCCACCAGAAAATCCACATCCTTGGTGGCGCGCACCACTTGGTGCGCAACCACTGCCAAGCCACCAATCAATGCTGGCTCTGTGCCGTTGCGCGCAAACATGGACAGTGCTTCGCGAATTTGTTCTGCCAGGTTGGACATGCCTACAGGGTGGAAAAGAGGATGCGGCAATCATAGCGTCCGCTTTGGCACTGGCACATCCCTACCCCTTGACCGCTCCCGCTGTCAGCCCGGTAATGATCTGCCGTGCAGCGAGGAAGGTAAAGATGAGCGGCGGTATCGCAATCAGGCTGCCCAGCGCCATGATCTTGCCCCAGTCCACACCAATGTCGGTGATGTAGAGCGAGGCCGCCACTGGCAGCGTGCGGGTGGCGCGATCCGTCAGCACGAGTGCCAGGATGAACTCGTTCCAGGCGATGCGGAAGGTGAAGATGGATGCTGCAGCAATGCCCGGTTTGATGAGCGGCAGCACCACCTTGTAAAACACCTTGATCGGGCCACAGCCGTCGATGGCTGCCGCTTCTTCCAGTTCTTTGGGCACCTGCAGGATGAAGCCGTAGAGCAGCCAGATCGCAAACGGCAGATTCACCGCCACGTAGAGCACGATCAGGCCCCACAGTGAATTGATGAGTCCGGCCTGGTTCCAGATCATGAACACCGGCACCGCCAGCACGGCCAGCGGTACCGTGCGCAGCAACAGCGTGACGTAGGCCATGCTCTTGCGCCCCGGAAAGCGAAAGCGCGCCAGGCCGTAGGCTGCCATGCAGCCCAGCACCAGTGTGATAACGGTGGACACCACACCCACCATCAGGCTGTTGCCCAGGTAGCGTTTGAAACTGTCCTCACCCAACACATCGCGATAGTTTTCGAGCGTGGGCGCAAAGATGAAGTTGATACCGGTATTGAAGATCTGCGTTTGCAGTTTCAGCGAGGTCGCGAACATCAGGATGATGGGTGCAACACACACCACGGCCAGCAAAATCAGCGTACCGTAATGCGCCACCACCAGCGCTGGATGCCTTCGGGCGCTCATCTTTCCTCATCCTTCAGCGGGTTCGACAACCGCAGCGCAAACCAGGACAGGCCGGCAACAACGATCAGCAGCAGCACCGAAATGGCGGCCGCGCCACCCAGGCGCTGTCCCACGAAAGCGGTCTTGTAAATGTGCAGGGACAGGATTTCGGTGCTGTCGCCCGGGCCACCAAAAGTCAGGATGTAGATCACCTCCAGCACGCGGAAGGCATCGATCAGGCGCATCAGCAGCGTGATGGCAATCACGTTCATCACCATCGGCAGCTTGACCCGAAACGTGGTCTGCCACCAGTTGGCGCCATCGACCCGCGCTGCTTCCAGCACGGCACCATCGACATTGGCCAGCGCCGCAATCATCATGATGAAAACAAAAGGCGTCCACTGCCAGATGTCGGCAATGATGATGGCCATGAAGGCCGTATTCTCCTGCGCCAGCCAACCGACCGGGGCATGGCCAAAGACCGCCAGGATGGCGTTGATCAGGCCGAATTGCGCATCGAACAGATAGCGCCAGGTCAAGCCAACGGCAATCGGCGCAATCATCATCGGCAGAATAAACAGCGTGCGAAAGAAAGCCATGGCGCGCACCTGGCCTTCCAGCGCCAGCGCCAGCGCAATGCCCAGCACCATCTCGGCACTCACGCAGACAAAGGCGAACAGCAGCGTGGTGCGCAGGGAGCGCCACACCGACGGATCCTGAAAGGCGCGGCTGAAGGCGTCCAGCCCCACCCATTTGGCTTCACCCCAGGGCGTTCCCATGCTCCAGTCGTAAAAACCGAGCTGCAAGGCAGACAGCAGCGGGTACAGGCAGGCCGCCGCCATCACGGCGACAGCCGGGCCCAGATAGACCCAGGGAACCCACGCCGGGGTGCGCACCGGTCAGGCCTTCAGGTAGCCGCCACGTTTCATGATGTCGGTGACCTTGGGCACGATGCCGTCCAGCGCTTCTTTTGCCTTCTTCTTGCCGGTGAGTGCCTCGGAAACGGCAACACCCAGTGCCTGGATGTTGATCTCGTCCCACTCGGCAATGATCGGGCGCCAGTCGGGATCCGAATACTCGAGTTGCTGACGCAGCGTGATGTACTCCGGGTACTGACGCACCATGTCCTGATCCATCATGGTGGAATTGCGGCTGGGTACGCCACCGATGCGGCAGACCGCTTTGTCCTGCTCCTTGGAGGTGAGCCACTGCATCAGGAGGAAGGCCGCATCGGCGTTCCTCGCGTTCTTCGGAATCGCCAGCCCCAGGCCACCCGATTGCGAGGAATGACGCACGCCCTTGGGGTGCACCACGTAGCTCACCTGACCAGCAATCTTGGATTTGCTCGGGTCATTGACCTGACCAAAGATCAGCGACGAATCAAGGTACATCGCCGCCTGCCCTTGCAGGAAGGAGGTGATCATTTCGCCCTGGCCGTAACCCGGAATGCCGACGGGTCCGGTGTCGGACACCAGCTTCAGGAAATTGAGCGCCTTGACGCCGGTCTCGTTGTTAAAGATCGGCTTCCACTTGTCGTCAAACACCTTGCCACCAAGTGGGTTCAGGTGCAGCAGCCATGCATGCACGCACTGATGCCCGGCCTGGCCGCGCGAGGTCAGGGCGCCGATGCCGGCTTTGTCTTTCAGGATCGGCAGCAGTTTTTCGAACTCGGTGTAGTTATCGGGCGCCTTCAGGTTGTGCTTGGCAAAAATGTCGCGCCGATAGGCCAGCACCGAGGTCTCTGCGCCATAAGGCATGCCGTAGAGCTTGGCGCCGGGGCCCGCCAGGTAACCCTTGGGGCCACCAACCAGACCCATGTTCTCGACGTAGCGCGGCACCACGTCCTTGAAGTCGTAGTTGGGGTCCGCCAGCGCAGCATTCTTGAAGAAGGGATCGAGCTCGCGAATCAGGTTCTTCTTGACGTACTCGCCCTTCCACATCACCACGTAACAGATCAGGTCGTAGTCGCCAGAAGGCTTGGCCATCTCGAGCAACTGCTTGTCCTTCATGCGCGCCATGGCCAGCTTGTCCACCTCGACCTTGATGCCGGTTTGTTTGGTGAACTCGGGCAGCAGCTTCACCATGGCGTCATAGTGCGGGTGCGCCGGGATGCTCAGCACCACGGTCTGGCCCTTGTACTTGGCAAAGCGATCCTGGGCGTAGCCAAACAGGGGCAATCCGGCACCGAGCAAGCCCAGTGCGCCGCCACCAGCGGTTTGAATCAGTGTTCTTCTCTTCATCATCAATCTCCTAGAGGTTGTCAAAAATCAAACGTGAACTCTCAGGCCGGTGCTCCGGTCGAAAGTGTGCAACTCGCTGGCGTCAAATTCGAGCGCAACGGTCTGGTGCAGCAGGTCAATCCGGTGCCCACCGACCACGGCCGTGATGCGGTCTTCGCTGCCGCCAGCCAATTTACCCACCAACACCGATTCGGTTCCCAGGTACTCCACCACATCGACCTGCAACTGCAACAGGCCCGTGCCCGACGCCAGGCGCAGCGCCTGCGGTCGCACACCGGCTACCAACTGCGCCGGCCAGGGTCCTGCAACCGGCAGCGGTATCGAGAAGCCAGATCCGCGCAGGAACATCTGATCGCCTTGCGGCGTCAGCGTGCCTTCCAGCAGGTTCATGCTGGGCATGCCGATAAAGCCGGCAACAAACAGATTGGCGGGTCGATTGAAGACTTCCGAGGGGGCGCCAACCTGCTGAATATGCCCCTTGTGAAAGATCACGATGCGCGAAGCCAGGGTCATGGCTTCGACCTGGTCGTGGGTGACGTAGATGGTGGTCTTGCCCAGACGCTCGTGCAGCATCGCCAGTTCGGTGCGCATATGGCCGCGCAGCTTGGCGTCCAGATTGGACAGCGGCTCGTCAAACAGGAAGACTGCCGGTTCGCGCACGATGCAGCGCCCGATCGCGACCCGCTGACGCTGCCCACCGGACAGTTCTTTGGGCTTGCGCTTGAGCAGGTGCGTGATGTTCAGGATTTCGGCCGCTTCGTTGACGCGCTTTTCAATCTCGGCCCTTGGCTTGCCAGCCAGGTCCAGCGCAAAGCTCATGTTCTGCGCCACATCCATGTGCGGATAGAGCGCGTAGTTCTGGAACACCATGGCAATGTCGCGCGCCATCGGTGCCAGGTCTGTCACGTCCTTGCCATTGATGAAGATACGGCCCTCGCTGGCATCCTCGAGGCCGGCAATCATGCGCAGCACGGTGGACTTGCCGCAACCGGATTCGCCGAGCAAGACCACGAACTCGCCCTGCTCCACCGTCAGATCGAGTTCCTGCACCACACTCACGCTGCCAAAGCGCTTGCTCACGCCTTGGAGCTGCAGACCGTGGACGGGTGAGGTCATGGTGTGGCCTTCGATGGGTAGTAAGGGAAGATGGAAACTACCAATGTACTGTTGTCATGCCGGACTCGAGGAGCCTGCCCCGGACTCCGATCCGGGGGCATCCATGCAGTGGGGCCCATGGATTGCGGATCTAGTCCGCAATGACAAACCGAGGAGTAACTGGCACTTTTTCAATTTCGATCTCCCTAAAGGAAGGACGGGAAGGGCAGGTCGGTGTCTTTGGTAAAGACGTCATCGAAGCCGCGCTCGTAGTGGTACTCCATGTCGTCCTTGTTGTCGGGGTAGATGAACTTGCCGCCGACCTGCCAGGTGAAGGGCTTGAACTTGTACTTGAGGCGGTCCTTCTTCATGTTCCACAGCATCGTGATCTCGGCCGGGTCTGCCATGAAGTTGGACCAGATGTCATGGTGGTAGGCGATCACCACCTTGCAGTTCAGCGACTCGCCCATGCGCAGGATGTCCGACGAAGTCATCTTGTCTGTCACGCCGCGCGGGTTCTCGCCGTAGCTGCCCAGGGCCACATCGATCTGGTGCTCGTTGCCGTGTTTGGCGTAGCCGTTGGCGTAGTGCGAATCGCCGCTGTGGTACAGGCTGCCACCGGGTGTCCTGAAGAGGTAGTTCACCGCCACGTCGTCCATATCCGGTGGTAGCTTGCCCTTGGCGGTCTGGCCGGCCGGAATCGTTAGCGCCATGGTGCGGTCAAAGGCTTCGAGCACCACGATCTCGACGTCGCCCACCTTGACCACGTCACCGGGTCGAACCGTGGTGATGCGCTCACGTGGCATGCCCCACTTGAGCCAGACATCGGTGCTCGATTGCGGGCCAATGAAGGGCACGGTGTCGGGGCAATTTTTCAGCACAGCGGCGGCGACATTGATGTCGATGTGGTCGTTGTGGGTGTGCGTGGACAGGATCGCGTCAACCTGGCGGATCGCGAAGGGGTCGATCACAAAGGGCGAGACGCGCAGATTGCGCTGCAATTTGACGCAGCCGGTCATGCGCGCCATCTGGTGATGTGCGTCCATCAGCGGGTTCTTCATGGAGCGCTTGCCGGTGCCGCACCAGAGGTCGACACAGATATTGGTATGGCCCTCGGTCTTGAGCCAGATGCCGGTGCAGGCCAGCCACCACATGGCAAAGGTGCCGGGTTTCACCACCTCGTGCTCGATCTCTTCATTGAGCCAGCTTCCCCACTGCGGAAAGGTGCTCAGGACCCAGGATTCCTTGGTGATTTCGTCTACTTTTGCCAATTTCTTTTCCTCTTAGCTTTTTCGGTTTGTCGTCGCCCGCAACGAACGCAAACGATCAATTCGATTCAACAATATCGATGATTTCTCATATTATGAGCAAATCTTTGATTTGATCAATCATTTTGATCCCATTTCACTGTTTATTGCGGAAGATCAAGAACTGGTGGCGAAGTACAGTGTCGCCTCCGCCTTCTCCCGGTTCGCCGCCACGATGATGTCCCGGGCTGCTTCGTGCCGGACGTAAATATTGCTCGGACCAACGCCCTCTTCTATCACTTCGAGTTGAAACTCCAGCGGCTCCGCTTTCGATGCACGAACATAGAAAAGCTGCTGCTTGCCGCGCCGGCAGCCACCGATGAACACCGGCACGCCTGCCAGCGTGGTGCCGACCACCACGTGATAGAACTCCGAGACCTCCGGATGCTCGTAGACCTTGCGGAACTGGCCGGCTATCTTCTTGTAGATGCGAAACCACGAACCATGAAAGGGTTCGATCGTGGCGAATTCAAGTTCACCGTCGCCATCAATGTCGACGGCTGAAATATCGCTGATCGGCCAGTCCATGAACTGCTTGACAGTCCAGTCGGCACCTGGGCTCTGCGGCGGCGTCACTTCAAAGGCACCCTGCTCGCAGGTCACCAGACTGGACATGCGTCCGTGCTGCGTCAAGCGGCTGTAGCCGTGGTTCTTGCTCAAGCCGTCTTTCAGGACCCGGACCTCCAGCACGCCTTTGCCGGTGAACTCGCCGACCCAGATCTTGCCCGGATTCGACCAGTCTTCCTTGGACTCCTTGGTCGTTGCCAGCGTGCAGCCGATGAAGTAATGGCGGCCACCGACGGTCAACAAATCGAAGCGATGGATGTAGGGCAGGTGCAGCGCGTCGGTGACCTCGTAGCTCCGGTTGGCAAGCGGGCGCACATGGACGATCTTGGCCTCTTCCCACTGGAACATCTTGAAGAACTTCTGCACCGCCAGAAACTCGCCATTGGTTCCCGGAATGGGGACCATCGACATGGTGCCGCCGGGCCCCTCCCACACCGTGTGCGGCTCGCTGTAGTCCGCACCGGTCCAGGCCAGGCAGGGTCCTTCGCCTTCGGTAGCCAGCAGAATGCGGGGCTCCCCATCGACCTCGATGCAGTTGGCCGAATAACATCTGTTCATGGTGGTCAGAAAACGCTTTTCGATCTTCATGGCGGACTTTCAAACGATCAAATTGACGCATTCATTGGTCAATATGTTTCATTTTATACACTGCGAATCTGGTGAAGCGCAGACAATGATCACTTCCAGTTCTACAATCAAATCGACGAGAGACTCCTCAAGGTGGGCATGAAATCGATCATTACCGTCGACATCGGCACCAGCAGCAGCAGGGCAACCCTGTACGACGCCTGCGGCCATGCGGTGCACCTGGCCCAGCGCGAGAATCTGCCGGTTTTCTTCGATGACGGCAGGGTTGAGCAGGACCCGCTGCAGTGGCAGCAGGTGGTATTGGAAACCTTGAAATCCTGCGCCCAGGCAGCAAGCGCCAAGGGCCTGGAGCCGCTCTGCATCGCCGTCACCGCTTCGCGCTCATCCGTGATACCAGTGGACAGGCAGGGCACGCCCCTGCATCCGGCGATCATGTGGCAGGACCGGCGCA
>Ga0268283_1001491_pt1 | contig 11440 bp, 11 predicted proteins | sample saktaG_13_FD_190140 | JGI IMG/M metagenome (GOLD analysis project Ga0268283, IMG submission 190140) | Saline water microbial communities from Sakinaw Lake, British Columbia, Canada - sak_2013_06_06_36m | ecosystem: Environmental > Aquatic > Non-marine Saline and Alkaline > Saline ... | reverse complement strand
CAAGCCGCCTCATTTCACCGTTTTATTTTTGCCGGCGAAAGAATAGCTGACAATACGTACAATCGTATCACTCCTTCCACAGTAAAAACACCCATTAATCTTGCCGCTTAATCACGGCACAGTTTTTTTTATCGGGTATAATACGGCTCAAAATCATCACATTAACGCATAGATACAGGTAAGTTAATGAAAAAACTGCTATTCCAATTTGATACAGACACGCACCCCTCCGTTTTCGACACGGTTGTAGGCTATGACGGCGGTGCCGATCATGTTATCGTGCATGGCGGATTGATGCCGGAAAACGTCACTGCACTGGTAGAAGGCGCTATTTTTACCCGCGCCCCTAAAGACAAAAAAAATACCGCTATTTTTGTTGGCGGCAGCGATATGCTTGCGGGTCAAAAATTATTTGCTGCCGTACAAAGCTGTTTTTTTTCAGGCTTTCAAGTATCTGTCATGTTGGATAGCAACGGCAGTAACACAACCGCCGCCGCCGCTGTTGCCAAACTGGCATCCAGCGGCATGCTCGCCGGCAAAAAAGCGGTGGTATTGGCAGGTACCGGCCCGGTAGGGCAGCGTGCAGCCGCCATGCTGGCCAAAGAAGGTGCCATCGTATCCTTGACTGCCCGTAAAATAGAACGTGCTGTAGAAGCGTGCAACAACATGAAGCTACGATTTGGCGTTGACATAACCCCTGTCGAAGCATTTGATAATGAGGCCAGAGCCAATGCCATTCAAAATGCAGCGATTGTTTTGGCAACCGGTGCGGCCGGTGTTGAGCTACTGTCCAATGAACAATGGCAAAATAACAGCACGCTTGAAATGATAGCAGATGCCAATGCCACCCCCCCTTTAGGCATTGGTGGTACCGACATGATGGATAAAGGCACGCTGCGCCACGGTAAAATCATCTGGGGCGCGATTGGTTTTGGTTCGTTAAAACTGGCTTTACACCGCGCCTGTATTGCCCAATTATTTGAAGACAACAAACAGGTTCTGGATGCCGAAAACATCTTTGCCTTGGCCAAAGCAATGGCTTAGTTAATAACCGTCCATGAGCCATTCAAAAATCCCGACCGCGTTGTCATCAAGAGAAGATGCTTTACGTATTTTTAAGGCAGGCGTCACTGCGGCTGACCCTTATCAAGCGGTTAAAAGCTGTTTGTTTACGGAGGGTCAACAGCTGGAATTTCTGCTGGATTTGAACGATAAAACCCAAAAACGCACCGGTAACTGGTCAAAAGTTCATCTTATCGCCTTTGGCAAAGCTGCTTGTGCCATGGCAAAAGCGGCTCAAGAAATCATCCCCTCTCATTTACTGGCAGTTGGTAGCCTTGCCATTACTAATTACGAAAACGTAACAACGCTCGATGCTATTGAGGTTATCGGCGCAGCGCATCCACTGCCTGATGAAGCAGGTCTTAATGCCGCCCTTAAGTGCGCTGCCTTAATCAGTCTCGCACAAGCCAACGAACTGGTTTTGGTATTAGTCAGTGGTGGTGGTTCAGCACTTATACCCTGCCCTGCCGATGGAATTTCGCTGACAGAAAAGATTGCTACCACTGATTTGCTGCTGGCCAGTGGCGCAACGATCAACCAGATTAATTGTGTACGCAAACATTTATCCCTGTTAAAAGGTGGCGGCTTGGCACGACTGGCAATTCCGGCGGACTTGCATGCACTTATTTTATCGGATGTGTTAGGCGATGACTTAAGCGCCATTGCCAGCGGCCCAACAGTTGCTGACCCCAGCACATACAACGATGCGATTGCCGTTTTTAAATCCAAAAATAATTGGGATAAAGTGCCCGCCACGATTCAACACCATTTGGAACAAGGCAGTCTGGGCAAAGTGCCTGAAACCCCCAAGTCTGGTGATCCTGTTTTTAAAAATACCGGCCATACCTTAGTGGGCAGCAACGCCATTAGCGTCAAGGCAACACTAAAAGCTGCGCAAGATTTAGGCTACCAAACCCGATTATACGATGCACATCTGTGCGGTGAAGCCAGACAGGCCGCTGAAAACTGGGTCAGTTACGCAAAAAACTTAATCGCCAACGGCATTAAAAAGCCTGTGGCCTTGTTGGCAGGTGGCGAAACTACGGTTACCTTAACAGGCACGGGACGCGGTGGCCGTAATCAGGAAATGGTACTGGCTTTTGCACTTGCCGCCGAGCAACACGGCTTAACCGGCCATTGGACATTTCTTAGCTGTGGCACTGATGGCCGCGATGGCCCAACGGATGCCGCAGGGGGCATCGCTGACCAAGACACCCTAAAGCGCATACGCCATGCGGGCATCGATCCGCTGGCCATGCTGGACAATAACGATTCTTACACGGCCTTAAAAAGCTCACAGGATTTACTCGATACCGGCGCGACCGGAACCAACGTAGCTGACCTGCAAGTATTACTTATTCACCCCACACTTACTCAAATACACGCCTCTTAATCAGGAAACACCATGTTTAAAAAATCTATGTCCATAGCCGGTTTTGATGATGATCTGTTCCAAGCAATGGAAGAAGAACGTAATCGCCAAGAAGATCACATTGAACTGATCGCCTCAGAAAATTACGCAAGTCCACGCGTAATGGAAGCCCAAGGCTCTCAGTTAACCAATAAATATGCCGAAGGTTATCCCGGCAAACGTTATTATGGTGGTTGTGAATTTGTTGATAAAGTTGAGCAATTAGCCATCGACCGTGCCAAAGCGTTATTTGGTGCTGATTACGCCAACGTGCAGGCACACTCTGGCTCTCAAGCGAACATGGCCGTCTTCATGGCATTGATTCAACCGGGCGACACCATCATGGGCTTAAGTCTGGCTGATGGCGGTCACTTGACACACGGTGCCAAACCCAATTTCTCCGGCAAAATTTACCATGCCATTCAATACGGTTTAAACCCTGACACAGGTGAAATCAATTACGAACAAGTTGAAGCCTTGGCACTTGAACATAAACCAAAAATTATTATTGCGGGCTTTTCTGCTTACTCACGCGTGTGGGATTGGCAACACTTCCGCGATATTGCCGATAAAGTGGGTGCTTACTTTGTCGTTGATATGGCGCACGTCGCCGGTTTAATCGCCGCTGGTTTATATCCTAACCCCGTCCCTTTTGCAGACGTTGTAACCAGTACCACGCACAAATCTTTACGCGGCCCGCGCGGTGGCCTTATTTTGTGTAAAAGCAATCCTGAAATCGAGAAAAAAATCGATTCCAATATTTTTCCGGGCATACAAGGTGGCCCGTCCATGCACGTTATTGCCGCCAAAGCGGTGGCTTTTAAAGAAGCGATGCAACCTGAGTTTCGCGTTTATCAGCAACAAGTGATTAAAAACGCCCAAGCCATGGCCAGCGTTTTTATCGAACGCGGTTTTGATGTGGTTTCAGGCGGAACCGACAATCATTTGATGCTGGTTTCTCTGATTCCCAAAGGCATTACCGGCAAAGCTGCCGATGCCGCGTTAAGCAGAGCACATATCACGGTCAATAAAAACGCCGTTCCTAACGACCCGCAATCACCTTTTGTCACCAGCGGCATTCGCGTCGGCACACCCGCGCCAACCACACGCGGCTTTAAAGAAGCAGAAATGACCGAAATCGCCAGCTGGATGTGTGACGTGATGGAAAATATCGACGACGAAGAAGTCAGTGCTAATGTAAGGGAAAAAGTCAGTCATCTTTGCGCACGGTTTCCGGTTTATAGTTAATTTGGCTATCAATTTAAGTTGAAACAGATAACATCCCTTGGAGGGATATTATCTGTAAAAAACGTCCAGCTTTTAATTGGAAGCCTTAAATTTTTTTAGAGACACTGAATGGAAAGCATCGAAATTAATGGTTTTTTAACCATAGACCATGCAAATTTTGACATAAAAAAAATAAATATCTTAATTGGTGCTCAAGCTCAGGGTAAAAGCGTTATTGCCAAACTCGCTTACTTTTTTAAAAACTTTTTTTCGGATATTTTTATTCCATCAATCCAAAAGTTTGAAACAAAACGGGACATTGACAAGAAATGTTTAGCTAAATTTGAGCAAATATTTCCTCGCTATTCGTGGATAAACCAAGAGTTTTCTATTGTTTATAAAAATGGCGATTATGAGTTATCAATTATAAGAACCAAAGTAGCTAATAAAACCACTTTGAAGTTTGCTTATGATAAGAAATTGGCTGATTTCCATAAAGATTTAAAGAGTAATTACAAACTGGCTTTAGAAGAATTTGATGCACGGGTAGAACACGGAAACGGGAAAAAAAAGCAGCAAGGAGAAAATATCTTCTATGAAACAATTTCTGAAAAAATAAAAAGCTCCGCATTTAACAACATATACAAAAGACCAATTTTTATTCCTGCAAGTCGATCTTTTTTTGCAGCCTTGCAAAAAAATATTTTTTCATTCTTGGCAAACGATATTGATATAGACCCTTTTGTCAAAGAGTTTGGCTTTAACTACCAAAATTCGAAACGACTTCATCAAAATAGCTTTTTTCGAATTGATGACATTTCTGAAGCAACGAGAAAAAAAGTAGATAAACTTGCTAGCGATATAATTGTTGGTGAGTACGTTTACGCTGATGAACAGGACTGGATTGTAAACAAAGGTAAACGGACTAATTTAGCTAATGCTTCATCAGGTCAGCAAGAGTCGCTACCCATGCTTTTAATTCTGCAAATTTGGCCTTTTAATCATCCAAAGGAAAACCTTCAAAGTTTTTTCATAGAAGAGCCCGAAGCGCATTTATTCCCAACATCACAAAAACAAATTATCAGCTTGATTGCCACAATATATAACGCTTGTGGTCATGCCTTTTTTATAACCACGCATAGTCCCTACATCTTAACGGCGATTAATAATTTGGTCGTTGGACAAGATGCCTACGACAAAGCCAATGGCGATACCGAAAATTTAAAAAGACTGGAAAAAGTCTTGCCCGCTGATGAGCTGATTCGCTTAGAAGATGTCTCCGCCTATACGCTCAATAAAGGCAAGTTAGAATCCATCATTGATAGGGGAAATCGCTTGATAGGCGCAAATTTGCTTGATTCTGTTTCTGACGAATTTGAAGCCGCATTCGGTGTTGCAACTGATATTTTATATGGTGATGATTAATGGATTATGGTGACTGTGTAACTCAATCATCTAATAGAATTATTACCGCCGAAGAAAATAAAAGAAAACTAATTATTCGTAATGATCAGGGAAAAGTTATTAGAAAAATTAAAGTCGATGGTTGTTTAATAGCAAAGACCGATCCAAGTTTGCGTTGTGATTACCTGTTTGAAATTGATGAATCTAAAACAAAAGTTAATGTTAAGGTGATCTATCTGGAATTAAAGGGGGAAGGTGTAAAACATGCTTATGACCAATTAGTTGCGACCATAGAGAGATTTTCAGTTATACATCGTGACTGTGAAAAAGAATGCTATATCGTCTCTTCAAAAGTACCCAGATTAACAACAAGTGTCCAGCAATTAACGACTATGATGAGAAAAAATAAAAAAATAAACGCAAAACTCACCGTGAAAAATAATCAGGCTGAGATACACATTTAATCTAACTTGCTTTACATCCTCAATTAGATCATCCAAGTTAATGACACCATCTATTAAAGAAGGCCAAAAACCAACTACAAAACGTCGCACACCACCCATCCAGTTCGTTGGGCAAGTAAAAGAATTAGGCGATGTCATAATAACTTCTATTTCAGTTGACGACTGGGGACAAATTGAATCTTTAAGCAATAATGAGTTTACGGGCATCGACAAAAATACATAAATATGTGTCGAGTTCCTCCATCAACGAACGATTAAGCCGTCGAACCGACATTATATTAACCACCTATCAATTATTAACTTTAAATAAACCATGTCAGACATAGAAATCGCCCAACAAGCCACGATGCGACCGATCATCGGTTTGGCAAAAGAGCAGTACGGCATAGAGGCCGAACACCTTGACCCCTTCGGTCATTACAAAGCCAAAATATCACTGGAATACATCAACAGCCTGACCGACAAAAAAGACGGCAAACTGATTCTGGTGACCGCCATTAGTCCAACGCCGGCGGGCGAAGGCAAAACGACTACGACAGTCGGCTTGGGTGATGCCATGAACCGACTGGATAAGAAAACCATCATCTGCCTGCGCGAACCTTCCTTGGGCCCCTGTTTTGGCGTAAAAGGTGGTGCGGCGGGCGGCGGTCACTCACAAGTGGTGCCGATGGAAGACATTAACCTGCACTTTACCGGTGACTTTCATGCGGTCGGCGTGGCACATAATCTGTTATCGGCGTTGATAGACAACCACATTAATCACGGTAACGCGCTGGATATTGACCCCAGACGCATTCAGTGGAAGCGAGTGGTTGATATGAATGACCGCGCCCTGCGTCACATCGTCGTTGGCATGGGTGGCCCTGCAAACGGCTACTTGCGTGAAGACGGTTATGACATCGTGGTCGCTTCCGAAGTGATGGCGATACTTTGCTTGGCTACCGGTCGCGCTGACCTTAAAGAACGCCTGGGCCGTATTGTCATCGGCTATAAATCCGACCGAGTGACACCCGTTTATGCCCGCGATTTAAATGCGCAAGGTGCCATGGCCGCTTTATTAAAAGAGGCTATCAAACCCAATCTGGTACAAACACTGGAAAACAACATCGCTATTATTCATGGTGGCCCGTTTGCCAATATTGCGCACGGTTGCAACACCGTAACAGCCACCAAAACCGCGTTAAAACTGGCAGATTATGTCGTGACCGAAGCGGGTTTTGGGGCTGATTTGGGTGCTGAAAAGTTTATTGATATTAAATGTCGCATGTCAGGATTAAAACCCTCGGCAGTGGTTTTGGTTGCCACCATCAGAGCACTTAAATTTCATGGCAACGTGACTAAAGAAGACTTAAACACCGAAAATCTGGCAGCACTGGAACAAGGTTTCGTTAATCTTGAACGTCATTACCACAACATTACCCAGCATTATGGCCTGCCTTGTGTGGTGTGCATCAACCATTTCACCTTTGATACTGAAGCAGAAGTCGCTTTACTCCAACAAAAATGTGCCGACTTAGGCGCAACCTGCATCGTTTCAACGCATTGGGCAACCGGTGGTGCCGGCGCAGAAACGCTGGCACAAGCGGTTATTAATGTTGTTGACAACCATGAACCTGCGTTTACTTACGTTTATGATGAAAACCTCAGCTTGTGGGAAAAAATTGAAACGATTGCTACCAAGCTATACGGTGCATCCAACGTAACTGCCAATGCCAAAGTAAAAGCCCAACTTGCCGAATGGGATACCGATTACGGAAAATTTCCGATTTGTATGGCAAAAACGCAAATGTCATTTTCAACCAACCCCACTGACAAAGGCGCACCTTCCGGACATACTTTAGAAATTCGGGAAGTCAAACTGGCCAATGGCGCAGGATTTATTGTCGCCATTGCCGGCGACATCATGACCATGCCCGGTTTACCCAAAGTACCCGCCGCAGAAAGAATTGATATTGATAATGACGGCAAGATAACCGGCTTGTTTTAGGATTTAATTCCAACGTAGGGGCAAACCCTTGCGGTTGCCCCATTCACAAAAGTGGGCTACCAACTTAAGATGGGACACTGAGCAGCAAAATGATTCGCTAAGTACCAAAAAGTCCGTCATTCCGGCAGGGATGCCGGAATCCAGTCACATGGATGTGAATCTGTAGTTTGGCATAGACCCTATAGTGTTTCAGAAATTAAATTTTCATTTTTCAACACTACAAACCAGAAAAGTTAGTGCTGTTCCGCACAGTACTTGGAAAGTATTTATCTGAAAGTCTATAAATCATGCGGCAATGTTATCAGAAAGTTACCCTCCATGGCACTGGATACCGGCATCCTTGCCGGTATGACGGCGTTAACTAAAATTTCTTGCCGGCTTAAGTGGGTAGCCCAAAAGTGCAACCACAAAGGATTGCCCCTACATTATGTCCATTTTCTTATATCGAACTCAAGCGATGAATACTCCACTACTCTCTGTTGAAAACCTTAGTGTCACTTTCAATCACCAACAGACGGTTGTTGATGACATCAGCTTTGCAATTTATCCCGGTGAAACCTTTGCCTTGGTCGGTGAATCCGGCTCCGGCAAATCCATTACCGCCTTATCCGTACTCAGGTTATTGCCCAACAATGCCCGAATCAAAGCCCAGGCCATCAATTTGCAAGGCGATAACCTAGTAAAACGGGCAGAATTTGAACTGTGCAAAATTCGCGGCAGACGTATCGGTTTGATTTTTCAAGACCCCATGTCCTCGCTAAATCCGGTGATGACCATCGGTAGCCAAATCGAAGAAGTCATAAAAATTCATTTTTCTTTATCCAAAAAAGTAGTCAAAGAACGGGTACTGCAATTACTACAGCAAGTTGAAATACCCGAACCGGAGCAGCGCCTTAAAGACTATCCCCATCAACTTTCCGGCGGCCAACGACAACGGGTGATGATTGCCATTGCCTTGGCAGGTCAACCGGATTTGTTGATTGCCGATGAACCCACCACCTCGCTGGATGTCACCATTCAGGCGCAAATATTGACGTTACTCAAAAACATCCAGCAACAAACCGGCATGGCGTTGTGGTTGATTAGCCATGATTTGGCGCTGGTATCGACTATGGCAGACCGCGTTGCCGTGATGCAGCAAGGTAAAATTGTCGAAACCGGATTAACCAAAAGCATTTTCAATCACCCCCAACATCCCTATACCCGTAAGTTACTCAATGCCTTGCCTTCCATGCAAAGCTGTTTGGCACACGTCTCCCAAGAAAAACCGCCCTTATTGCAGGTTAACGACTTTTATTGTTACTACCCGATTCGCAAAGGTCTTTTTAAACGTATCGTTGATTATGTACGCGCCGTCGATGGGGTAAGTTTTACTATCCAGCAAGGCAAAACACTGGCGCTGGTCGGTGAATCCGGTTGTGGCAAAACCACGCTGGGCAAAAGCTTGTTAAACCTGATCCCGGGCGGCAGTGGACAGGTTACCCTTGATGGTATCAATCTTAATACTTTAACCGGTGAAACCTTAAGACAGCAACGCGCCAATATCCAGATTGTTTTTCAAGACCCTTTTTCCTCGATGAATCCCAGAATGTTGGTCGGCGACATCATCGCCGAAGGCATCCGTGCCTTGCATCCCAACATCAGCTCTGCCGAGCGCAAGACCCGCGTAAAACAATTATTGCAACAAGTCGATTTACCTACCGATTCGGCATTACGTTATCCGCATGAATTTTCCGGCGGTCAGCGGCAACGGATCTGTATAGCCCGCGCCTTGGCAGTTAATCCCAAGCTCATTGTCTGTGATGAACCGACCAGTGCGCTGGATGTCTCCGTGCAAGCGCAAATTATTCAATTACTCAAAACCTTGCAGCAGGAACAAGGCTTAAGCTATTTATTTATCACCCATGACTTGGGCGTGGTTGCAGAAATAGCCGATGAAGTTGCCGTGATGTATCAAGGCAAAATTGTAGAACACGGTAATGTAAAGCAAGTACTCACACAACCTGAACATGCCTATACCAAAAAGCTGTTGGCCGCTATTCCGGTTTTGGCTATAGAGTAATACGATTTTGGCTCATGGGGCGAATTGTGTGACGAGTAGTCCTATCCATTGATAAGCTATAGTCGCGACGTAGGCGTCGCTCCCACGTCGCGACTAACAAATATTCCCTGATCATTTACTTGTGGCGCCACACAATTCGCCTCATGATCCACGATTTTTATGTAAACAGCTAAGTAGGCCGGAATAAGGCCACCCAAGCGTAGCGCGTGGTGGCGTTTCCGGCAAATTGCCGGAAACGCTTATTCTCGCTTGCGCTCGAAAAGCCTTATTCCGGCCTACTCGGCTGTCGGCTTGCTCAAATCTAAATACAGCCGCAACCAAGTTGTTAAGTGAAGCCAGTTCGGTATCGCTGTAGGTATTTTTCATGATAAACTGAAAGACATGGACTAACTAAAAATGAGTCTAGTCAAAGATTTCAGAAGCATTGGGTTCACAATTAGTGAAAATCCTGATACTCATCGATTAAGCGAGAAATACATAAATGAGACTCACAACAGAACAAGTTGCCTTGATTACACAAACAGTCACCCACCTAACTAGCACTGGAACACTCGTTTACTTATTTGGCTCCAGACTTAACGATCATGCTAAGGGTGGTGATATCGATTTATTAATTGAATCAGAGACACCTCTATCCTTAATACACAGAGCACACATTAAAATGGAACTCGAAGCAAAAATTGGCTTACCCGTTGATATCGTTTCAAAAACTCACAGTGGTGTCCCTTCCTCATTTCAAAATATTGCCAAGTCCCAGGCAATTCAGTTAGGAATTTAATTGAACCTAACACTGCTTAATTCACAAAAACAGCATCTAGCGGAGTTATTAGAGGCAATTCAACGATGCGTTTATTTTCTTGATGCGTCTAGTCGTAAATTGGCATGGCCATTAACAGATGATCTGCTTAAAGCACATAAGAAAGATGTTGTCCTATTTGAAGCCATGGCCGCAATCAATGAAAGATTTGCTAAATTGCAAGATACATTAGGTGCGGCTATGCGACATGCCTGTATTCTTTCTGGTGAACCTACCGATAGTTTTCTTAAAATACTCAGTTTTTACGAAAAAGCAGGTGTACTTGAATCGGTTGAGTCATGGCAATTATGCCGTACGGCTCGTAATCTTGCTGCACATGACTATGATATCGATTATGCAGAAATTGCGGATCACTTTAATTCATTAAAAACATTAACTCCTTTGTTATACATGACCGCAGCACGCTTTCATAAGTATTGTAAGGAGTCGCTTTGTATCGAAGCCAAACAAGCTGATTTCACGACAGAGTTTATGCAGATTATCAACACGAAACAATCCAGCTAACAAAATCCACTTTGATCCCAGTTATTTAGAAAGAGGCGCTACTTAATGCGTACATTTGCGTACAAAATTAAGAGCAGTTAACACCTGAAAGAGTCAGTGCCTGGCTTAAGTCCATTGCGAACGAGTACAACAAGAATAGATTGCGGCATAAACAAATCCGTTCCATTGATGAGGTATTAGCCATGTAGGTTGGGCAACATCTTTTCGTTGCCCAACATTCAACGATCAAAATCAGAATATCGAGAGATTTCTGCAATGCCATTCGTGCGTTTTAACGCGAAAATGTTGCTTAAGGAGTTAACCGCAGATATTCGCTCTTACTGATAAGGTAATTTCTGTGAAAGAATTTACCTAGTAGACGAATCCAATCGCTTGTTTGGGCATCCTTCATAGAACCCCAAAAGTAGTTGACACTTTTCGTATCAAAAAAAACCGACAATAAGCCACCGTCGCTATTAAAAAACAGCGTTTTCTTTTAAGCACCAGAATAGCTACCTACTTC
>Ga0268283_1001490_pt1 | contig 11442 bp, 11 predicted proteins | sample saktaG_13_FD_190140 | JGI IMG/M metagenome (GOLD analysis project Ga0268283, IMG submission 190140) | Saline water microbial communities from Sakinaw Lake, British Columbia, Canada - sak_2013_06_06_36m | ecosystem: Environmental > Aquatic > Non-marine Saline and Alkaline > Saline ... | reverse complement strand
TTTTGAAGTAAAAAGGTGCAAAAAGCCAACGCACTACTACTCAAATTTGATGCGAAGGTAACCTCATAAAAATCTCATGTCTCTAAATGCGACCTCCTGATGGAATTGTCGCCCGCCGGGTTCATTCAGATTGGAAGACAATCTGACCCGAACATTTGTTCCAGAATTTTTATTCCGGTTTGATAGTCTGCATAAATTTTTCACTGGCGGGCCAGATGCCGAAATAAGTCTCCTGGGCAAGGAGCATCAAAAATGAACAATGCTGAAGTTTATGCTGCCATTACCGAAAAGATCATTGCCAACCTGGAAACGTCCGGAAGCTGGCAGAAATTCTGGGACTTGCCATCGCCGGTGAGTCTGAACGGCCATTTTTACCGTGGGATCAACTACCTGATCTTGTCAAATGACCAGTTCAAAAGCCGGGTTTACGGAACCTTTGGACAAATCCGCGCCAATGGTGGCCAGGTCCGCAAAGGCGAAAAGTCCACGCTAATTGTCTTCTGGAAGAAAACTGACCTGAAAAACGCCAGTACCGGTGAAACAGACAGCAAATTTATCCTCCGGTACTATCATATTTTTAACAGCGAACAGGCTCACTTCGATGATACCGGCAAACAGAAAATTGCCGAGCTTGACAAAGCGACCATCGACCGAAAATCCGCTCAGTATGTGGCGGCTGAACAGATTATATCAGGATATAAGGGGATTCCTGAAATTCATTATACCAATCTTGACATCTCCCCAAGTTACTCACCGGTGGCTGATCTGATCACCATGCCCTCTGAAAACCAGTATGCTACGGCTGAAGATTATTATCGAATTTTTTATCATGAATGTGCGCATAGCGTAGGCCACCCGAAGAGATTGAACCGGTTTGAGGCATTCCACAACAATTTTGGTGACGAACTATATTCGAAAGAAGAGTTGGTAGCTGAACTTTGCTCTTCATTTCTGGCCAACCGGGCAGGATTGAAAAACAGGCAACGCAATTCAAATGCTTATATCAATTCCTGGGCAACTTCACTCCGCGACAATCAGAAATGGATCATGTGGGCCGCTTCCAGGGCTGAAAAAGCTGCTGAGTATATCCTAGGCAACGAGCAAATCATCGTTGATGAAGAAGAAGCTCAGGTCCCTGAATTTGCCGAAGAGGTTGCACCCTTCTGAAAGATAAATTTCAAGCCGTGGACGGGAGTTCACGGCTTTTTTTATTAATAATAAATATCAAAAAAATGAGCTGCAAAGGAAAATCACTGGACCCCAGGCAAATGACATCACGCTTCGCCGGCACATGTTACACCTGCAAGAAACCGATTAAAAAAGGCGAAGAGATCATTTACTGGCCAAACGGCAACCATGCCGAACACTTTGCATGTGGCGAATCTGATTACCGCCATTCGCTGGCATCATTCGAGGATGAAGAAAATTACAATAATCAATATCCATCCTGGTGATTGAAGGCAGTCCCGGTTCCGAACTGCCGGAACCGGGACTGTATTTTTTGTTCGTACTTCACTGGAAAACCGCTTTTTCTTTGTTACTGCACCGGCAAAGAAACAGCTTGGCAAAAAGAAAACCGGATGAAAACGGGGTGCTTTTGAAGTAAAAGCAACCAAAAGCCAACGCGCTATTACTCAAAATTTTCCGCAAAGGTAACCTCATGAAAATATCGTGTCACTAAAGGCGGCTCACCTGGTCAACTGATCCTGGTTCTGAGCGAGCCTCCCGTTGGGTTCATTCAGATTGAAAAACCAATCTGACCCGAACCTTTGTTCCAGAATTTTCATTCCGGTATTGTTTAAAGCAGAAATTTTTCTAACCGGCGAGCCAGATGCCAAAATAAGTCCCTGGGGCACAGGGCAAAACAAATGTCAAAGTTATCATCAGTTCTCAAGCCGACAAACGGTAAATCACAGCCAGGTCAGGTCATGGTTGTCAGGCCAAGCTTCTCTTCATTTCAGACTAAACCAGCCGAAGAAGCTGCAGTTGATGAAGTTCCCGAGCCGGTCGCAGAAGTTATCCCGGAACCGATTGTCGAAGTTAAGCCGGAGCCGGTCGCAGTTGTAAAACCGGAATTAACCCTCATGGAGAAGATCCTCAAGGTTGAAAATCTCCAGCTTATCATCGAAAAACGGGCCAAACTGGTGCAAACCCGCTCTGAACTTGAACGTTTTCAGATTTCATCCAACGATTTCAACTGCTCTATGCGGCTGAATGACTCAGACGGGAATGTCTTCACCACCAGTTTCACCCCTGGAGTTAAAAAGGTGATTGATTTCCTCAAGTCATCATTTGATGCAAGCATTTCAGAAGCTGAAGAGAAGATCAACTTCTGAATCTTCGGGAGTTCCACCCTTGGGGGCGGAACTCCCTTTTTTTATGGTCGTATTTGCTTTTTCTTAATTCAGATCGTATATTTGTAGTCATTATACTGAATAAAAAGTGCAAACACCCATCAATAAAATAGCATCAATCCAAACCGGGGTTTATATCAAACCTTCTGCCGACGGGCAATTATACTATATTCAGGCAAGGCATTTTGACAATAACCGCCGTTTCATTCCAACGGTAAAACCTGAATTGCCTTTTAACGAAAAGATGGAAAAGCATATTTTGCAAAGAGGTGATGTACTGGTTGCAGCAAAAGGTTATGACCGGTTTGCGGTTGCATATTCAGGACTCCCCCGGCCTGCCGTTGCTTCTTCAATGTTCATCGTATTGCGGATAACCAAAATGGACAAGTTATTACCGGAATACCTTGCCTGGTTCATCAATCATCCAAAAACACAAAGCATCTTATCCGGAAGCTCAAAAGGAACCGCCTTGCCCTCTGTCACCAAAGATGATGTAGGCAATCTGGAAATTCTTGTTCCTTCCGTAGAAAAACAAAGATCAGTTCTGAAGGTATATGAACTCTTCCAAAAAGAACGAGAACTGAAATTGAAACTCGACACCTTGTCAACTTCAAAAGTTCAACAGCAAATATTCAACGCCATATCCGAATAAACATGAACAATAAAATCACCCAGAAAGAGATAAATCAAACCGTTTGGAAAGCCTGCGATACCTTCCGTGGAGTCATTGACCCCAGCCAGTACAAGGACTATATCCTGACGATGCTTTTTTTGAAGTATGTGAGCGATGTAAACAAGGACATCTTCCAAAAGCACCTGGTGAAATACAACGGAGATAACGAAAGAGCTGAACGGGCTATGAAAATGGAGCGGTTCGTTGTACCTCACAACAGCACCTTTGACTATTTGTTCGAGCACAGAAACACTACCAATATCGGGGAAGTGATCGATATTGCTCTTAATGACCTGGAAGAAGCCAATCGGGAAAAACTCAGCAGTGAAGACGGCAGCGGTATTTTTCGAAATATCAGTTTCAACAGCAGCAACCTGGGAGATTCAAAGGATAAAAATCACCGGTTGAAAAATCTGCTGATTGATTTCAGCAACATGGACCTGTCACCTACCCATCTGGAACGCAATGATATTATTGGTGATGCGTATGAATTCCTGATTTCCAATTTTGCGAGCGATGCCGGTAAAAAGGCCGGCGAGTTTTACACCCCGAGTGAAGTTTCCACTTTGTTGGCAAAATTGACGAAGTCCAAACCGGGAGCAAGAATCTGTGACCCAACCTGCGGATCAGCTTCATTGCTGATCAAAGCAGGAAAAGAAGTAGGTTCAGATGATTTTTCTTTATACGGGCAGGAAGCCAACGGCAGCACCTGGGCATTGGCCGTCATGAATATGTTTTTGCACGGTTTCGACAACGCGACCATCCGCTGGGGCGATACCATCCGGAACCCCAAACTTAAAGAGGGTGACGCCTTGATGAAATTTGATACAGTGGTTGCCAATCCTCCGTTTTCATTAGATAAATGGGGTGCCGAAGACACTGCAATTGCAGACAAATACAACCGTTTCTGGCGAGGAGTGCCGCCAAAAAGCAAAGGAGACTGGGCATTTATCAGCCACATGATTGAAACCACGTATGAAGGAAAAGGAAAAGTTGGGGTTGTTGTGCCTCATGGAGTACTCTTCCGGGGCAGCAGCGAAGGGAAAATCCGACAGAAAACCATTGAGGAAAACATTCTGGAAGCGGTGATCGGACTCCCTGCCAACCTGTTTTTCGGAACAGGGATCCCGGCAGCCATTCTGGTTTTTAATAAGGGAAAAGAAACCAACAGGAATGTGCTGTTCATTGATGCCAGCCAACAATATGAAAGCGCTAAAAACCAGAATATCCTAAGAAAAGAGGATATTGTGCACATTGTCGAGACGTATCAGAAATTCAATGCCGAGCAATTGCAACCTGGTACCATCGAAGAGAAATTCAGCTACGTGGCCACACCGGAAGAATTGGCCGAAAATGATTTCAACCTGAACATTCCCCGGTATGTCGATACCTTTGAGGAAGAACCGGAAGTGGATATTGCCAAAGTACAAACCGAAATCGAGACACTAGAGAAGGAGTTGAAAACTGTGCAGTTGGAGATGAAAGAATATCTAAAAGAGTTAGGAGTAGAATGAGAAGGAGTTGTTGCAACAACTCCGATAAATAAATATGATCAAATTGAATTAAATGGAAAAACTTACCCGACACAGTATCCAATGGTTTTACAATCTACTTGAAACAGGTGAATGCGAAACACTTGATTTTAAAGAACAATTGGACGATAAAATCATTTTTGGCAAACCTCTTAGAAATTTTTCTTCCAGCTATGCTGATCTGGCAAAAGACATAGTGGCCTTTTCGAATAAAAAGGGTGGTTTCATTTTTATTGGAATTGTGGATGAAACAAAAGAGATAAACCCGGATTTCATTTATAATGACACAAGCGTTTATGATTTGGTCAAGCAAATACAAGATAGAACGGTTCCAACTATAACTATTAAACCACACAAATTAAAGCTTAAACAGCAAGCTATATTAATATTGGAAATTCCTTTTTCCGTACAATTGCACCGTACCTCAAAAGGTGAATATCTGATAAGAAGTAACGATGGTAACAGAGCGATTGAACCACATGAAATTGCTACCATTCAGGCAGAAAAGGGTTTGATTGTGTATGATCAAAAGACCTGGGATCTTCCATTTACCAGTAAATCAACGGACAAACTTGGCAATCCTGTACCAGGCTGGCAGGATCTGGACCATACAAGAGAATTATTCGGTCGGATTCAGAAGGAAAAACCACAGAGTCCGTATTTAAAAAACAATCCTGTTGAGTTTACAGAGACTCTTGGATTGGTGAAAGAAGATCAAGGTAAATATCTCCCAACCACGACAGGCATTCTTTTCATTGGCAATCAAAAAGCTTTAAGAGAATTCCCATATAATCAGATCAAGTATATCCGCTATTATGAGGATGGGACCTACACTCCATATGAATATAGCGGTAATCTGATTGAGATAGCTGATGCATGCTTTGCGCAATTGAAGTCAGAAATCAAACTCAAGGAGTTTCATTTCGGTCTTTTCAGGGAGTATATCGAAGACTATCCCGAAGTGGTTTTACGTGAACTGCTAATCAATGCTATTGCTCACAGGGATTATAGCCGGCAACAAATAATTGAAATTCGGAAATTTCCTAGCTACCTTGAGTTTGAAAGCCCTGGACATTTTCCTCAAGGTATTACTGAAACAAATTTCCTTAGAAAAACCAATCCAAGAAACCCAAGTATCATGGATGTACTTCGGGAAATCAACTATGCTGAAAAAGCCGGTAGCGGTTTCGATAAAATTTTCACAGCCCTGCTTTCTAAAGGTAAAAACCTTCCGAAACCAGTCCAAACCGAAAACTCGATTCTGTTCAGGGTTGAGGCGGATGTATTTTCTGAAAAACTGGCCGAACTCAGTTTGCTCTATAAGCAGGTCATCAAGAAAGACATTGATTTGGAAAAGCTGATTGTCCTTAATAGTATTTACACAGGACAAAAACTTACCTTTCCCAAGTTAGAGCAAACCCCTTTCATTAACACATATCAGTTACGTAGAATTCTTTCTGAATTACAAGAGTTGGAGTTTATCGAAACTACAGGAAGAACATCAGGCCTGAAATATATCATTCACCGAAGTAAACTTGCATCTACTGACGAAAAAATAAGTTACTCCAAACTGAAAAAACAGGAAAAAGCCCGGCAGATCGAATCTATTATGAGATACTTGGATACTGCTGATGAAATTGATAATGAAGCTGCGCGGAGAATGTTGAATATTCCGGATACGAATGCCTCTTATATATCCAGGTTGTTTACTGAAATGGTAGAAAAGAGTTTGATTGAAGTAGCCAAAGAATTACGGCATAACCAAAGAACATATAGACTTAAAGCATGACTGCAAAGAACAAAGAGATGATTATCAATAGTATGAAAAAATCTTCTTTGCAGGTTTCTTTGCAAAAAGAACAACTTCGCAAGACTTTGCAAAGAAGATTATGTATGCAGGCTTCTTTGTAGTTTCAAATGGTTTCACAAACGGGTTGCAAAGAAAATATGATTGATTATCAGCATATTTATTCAACTCTTGTTTACAATACTGATTAAGTTTCAAAGAAATGATACCCAGTGAGCATAGAAATCTTTATTCAGGAATCATGACCACCATGAAAATTTCGATTAATTATGAAATGCAAATTCAATATTGGTCCGACCGGCACCTGGCATTCCTTAACAACATGAAATTTCGGCAATAATCATCTTGTAATCAAAGAAGGACCTTCTGTTACTGGCCGGTGATTTATTCTTTTACATCAAAATGTTAAAATTTCAAATATGCAAACAATAGAACAACAAAATCAATTCAGCGAAATACTGGAAGAATTAGGAAATACGCTTGACATCACTGAAACGCAGTACAAAGCAGTCGTAAAAAGTTACGAAGCGGTTGGTGCCTGGCTCTCAAAAGAAGATTCTTTACTTGTTCCTTATGAACCTGAAATTTTGCCGCAGGGATCATTTCTGTTGGGGACAATGGTTAAACCTATACACGACAAGGACGATCTAGATATTGACTTAGTGTGTCAATTAAAAGGGAAAAATCCATACTGGACACAAAAAGTTTTAAAAGCAAAAGTTGGAGACCAACTGAAATCAAATGACACATATAAAAATATGCTGAAGGAAGAAGGAAGGCGTTGCTGGACATTAGTTTATGCAGATTCTGCTAATTATCACTTGGATGTTTTGCCTTCTATAGTAGATTCGGGTTACAGAATGATTCTGGAAAAAGCATTCTCAGCTACCGAGTTGAATGACATTGACAAACTAGCGATACGTATTACGGATAATCAGGAACGGAATTATGCAACTGAGATGAACCATTTGGAATGGTTGAAGAGTAATCCTTTTGGCTATGCTAAATGGTTTGAGAATAAGACAAATATAAGTTCTGAAAGAAAGTTTTCACTAAACGAATCTATAAAACCTGTTCCAACATATAGCAAAGAAAAATTGCCATTACAACGGGTTGTGCAAATTTTGAAACGTCATCGGGATATTATGTTTAACGGAATGGAAAATAAACCCATTTCCATAATAATTACCACTCTTGCTGCACAAGCCTACAACAAAGAAACAAATATAGTTGAAGCTTTGGTTAATATTGTTAGAGACATGACTTACTATATTCTTGATTTTAATCCACATACGAGAGAATCTATTAAATGGATTGCAAATCCTATTAACCCTGAAGAGAATTTTGCAGATAAGTGGATTGGTAACCCTATCATGCAAGAAAATTTCTATAAATGGATAAATCAATTAAACCTTGACGTCCAAAATTTTATTGGAAAAAGAGGGGTACACTTAATTCAAGAATCATTGGAAAAACCGTTTGGTAAAGATATAGTTACAAAAGCATTTAGTAATTATGGTGAAAAGCAACTACGTTTAAGAGAAACGGGCGGACAATTCATGGCATCAGGAACAGGGATCATCGGAACGGAAGGAACGGTTATTAAGAACCATCATTTCTATGGCAAAGAAGATCAGTAGAATTTCATTAATTGTGCAGGAAGGAACACTAAAGGCAATCTTTCCAGGGTGTGAAATTAAGCGCTTTCGGGAAGAATCCTTGATTTGGGTATATTCTGTCACTCCATCACCATTAAGTGAAAATTACAAACTGAAATTGCTATATGTACGAGACAAAGGAGTTAATGTATATGTTATTGATCCAAAACCCTTGAAAAGGCCTGAAGGTAAGATGTTTTTACCACATGTTTATTCCACTCCTGATCAAAGACTATGTCTGTATTATCCAGATCGTATTGAATGGAATGTCGGTATGCTTTATACAAGAACAATCATACCTTGGGCCTGTGAATGGTTATTTCATTATGAGATTTGGTTAAGTACTGGAAAGTGGCATGGAGGAGGAATCTACCATGAAACAGAAGTTGAAAAGCAAACTAATAAGCAAAAAGAAACATCCCATGAAGGAAAAGTTCCAAATAAATAATCTGACTGTTCCCATTGGCTGGTCCATTTATACTTTTGGTGAGACATTTAGGCATTTAAATACATTTTCGTTCTCAAGGGAAAACCTCACGGGAGAGAGCACAATGAGCAAAATTCAATGTATCCATTATGGTGATATTCATACGACTCTTGAGAATAAAATATTGGACTTTCATAATGAAGGGTATTTAATTTCATTTTTAAAAGATGGATTAATTGCAGAGGAATTATTGCATACAGTAGATTTCCCATATTTAAAAGATGGGGATTTAATCATTGTTGATGTTTCTGAAGATTATATTGGAGTCTGCAAATGCATCGAAATGAAGAATATCAATGAAAAACACATTATTAGTGGGCTTCATACTATTGCTGTTAGAGATTTAAAAAACACGACAACAAAAGGTTTTCGAACATATATTTTGATGCATCCGCAAGTCGTGAGGCAGCTAAGACGAATTGCCACTGGAACATCAGTCTACAGTGTTTCTAAGACTAATTTATCCAAAGTCATGCTTCCTATACCACCGATCGTTGAACAAGAAAAAATTGCTAAAATCCTTTTTTGTTGGGATAAAGTCATTAGTACAACCCAAACTCAGTTAATCCAAGTTCAACTTCGCAACAAATGGCTAATGAATCAACTTCTCTCTGGAAAACGAAGGATTAAAAGATATGTCAATAGTGAACAAATCCATCAAACAATTTTAGGCGAGTTGCCAGTTGACTGGAAATTGAATTCTCTAAAAAATATTTTAAGTCAAGTAAAAAAATCATTTACCCCGCTAAAAGCTGAATTATATCAACAAATCGGTATCCGTTCCCATACAAAGGGAATATTTTATAAAGATAAAGTTACAGGGGCTGCATTGGGTGATAAAAGAGTTTTTTGGATTGAAGCGAATTGTTTCATTGTTAATATTGTCTTTGCCTGGGAGCATGCAATTGCCAAAACAACTGAAAAAGAAATCGGTATGATTGCATCACACCGATTTCCAATGTATAAGCCTAAAGTGGGAGTTCTATATTTGGATTTTTTGCTTTATTATTTTAAATCTCTTCGCGGTAAACAATTGCTTGAACTTGCTTCCCCTGGTGGTGCTGGAAGGAATAAAACTTTAGGGCAATCTGAATTTATGAAATTACAATTTCCTGTTCCTTCACTCCAAGAACAAATTGCAATAGCTAGTCTATTAAACGAATCGGAAAAGGAATTAAAATTAATGAACGACAAATTGCTATACCTGAAAGAACAGAAAAAAGGATTAATAAAAATATTATTAACCGGAAGAAAAAAAGTGACATGAGTGTAACAAATATTTCAAATACGAACAGATATATTCTTTGGGGCAAGTCAGCAGGAAGGTGTCAATATAAAGGATGTAACAAAACATTATTTCGAGATGCATTAACTCAGGGGGAATTCAATCAGGCCTACATAGCACATATAGTTGCTGATGTTCCTGGAGGCCCAAGAGGTGATGAAATCAAATCAGATTTGCTTAAAGATGATTTAACTAATTTGATGCTTATGTGTGACGAACATCACCGTTTAATTGATAGAGTTGATGTTGATGGTCACACAATTGAGAAATTGATGGAAATGAAAAAGGAACATGAAGATAGAATTGACAAGGTTGCTTCCATCAATCCCAATATGCATAGTCACATAATCACCTACAAAGCGAACGTTGGCAATCATACTCCTGCTCTAACTTACGAATCAGTTAGAGAATTTATTTTGCCCTCTCACTACCCCGCACTACCTTTCGCCATTGATTTAAGCTTAAGCAACAGCCCTCAAAGAGATAAAGATGGTTCTTTTTGGAAAACAGAATTAGAAAATATTGAAATACAATTTAATGAGCAACTGCGACCAAAATTCAGAAAAGGAGAAATATTACACCTTTCAGTTTTTGCTTTTGCACCAATGCCACTTTTAATAAAATTAGGAACGCTAATAAATGACATTCAACATTCCGAAATACATCAACCAGTAAGGGACCCTCAAACATGGAATTTGTCTGATGAGGTTCAAGAATGCATATACATTGTTACTGAACCTCAAAAATCCTTTCCAATTGTTGCTTTAAATATTTCTCTTAGTGCATCAATCAATAATGAAAGAATAACAAGAGTGTTGGGAAATGATTGTTCTATTTATACATTGTCTATTGCCAACCCTTTCAATGATTTCCTTAAAACAAAAATGCAATTACAGGAATTCAGCATCGTGGTTCGGAAACTCTTGAACCACATCAAATCAAAGTACGATGCTCAGACACCGTTGCATATTTTCCCAGCGATGCCGATTGCAACGGCAATTGAATTGGGTAGAATATGGATGCCAAAAGCAGACATGCCATTATTGATTTTTGATGAGAATACTGCAGTTAATGGCTTTTTGAAAGCAATTGAAATAACGAACTAAATGCAAACCCCCTCCTTCAAAGAAGACCACATCAGCCAGATTCCGGCATTGCAAATGCTGATGAAACTGGGCTACTCCTACCTCAGCCCATATGAAGCATTGCAATTGCGGGGAAATAAAACCACCAATGTCATCCTGGAAGATATTCTCCGGAAGCAACTGAAAGAGATCAATGTACGAAAAGTCAGTTCGACCCGGGAGATGATTTTTTCGGATGCCAATATTGAAAATGGGATCCAGGCACTGAAGGATATGCCCATGAATGAAGGGTATATCGCAGCCTGTGAGCAGGCTTATAACTTGCTTACACTTGGGAAAGCCCTGGAGCAAAGTATTGACGGAGACAAAAAAAGCTTTACCCTTCAATACATTGACTGGCAGGATATCGGAAATAATGTGTTTCATGTTACCGAAGAGTACGGTGTAATGCGAAGCACCAGCAAGGAGCATTACCGTCCTGATATTGTTCTTTTTGTCAACGGAATACCGATGTGCATCATCGAATGCAAGCGACCGGATATGAAAGAACCTATCGCACAG
>Ga0268283_1001489_pt1 | contig 11442 bp, 8 predicted proteins | sample saktaG_13_FD_190140 | JGI IMG/M metagenome (GOLD analysis project Ga0268283, IMG submission 190140) | Saline water microbial communities from Sakinaw Lake, British Columbia, Canada - sak_2013_06_06_36m | ecosystem: Environmental > Aquatic > Non-marine Saline and Alkaline > Saline ... | reverse complement strand
CAAGGATGCCGGAATCCAGTCACACGGATGTGAAGCTGTAAGCCCCTAAATCATGCGGCAACGTTATCGGAAAGTTACCATCCATGGCACTGGATACCGGCATCCTTGCCGGTATGACGGCGTTAACCAAAATTTCTTGTCCCGGCTTAAGTGGGTAGCCTAATCAATAAACTACAACCATTCCAAGCGATACAAATCTTGACGGCGATTGGCAAGATTACGAGCCGCGCCGCGTGTGCGAACCTGTTTTAATAAATCCAGATTGACATCGGCAATCAGCGTCATTTCGGTATTGGGCGTGGCTTCCGCCAAGATTGAATCATGGGGAAATGAAAAGTCACTGGGACTAAGAATGGCCGCTTGCGCGTATTGAATATCCATGTTTTCAGCGTAGGGTAAATTTCCGACACTGCCGGTAATTGCCACAAAACATTCATTTTCAATGGCACGCGCTTGTGAACAATAACGTACTCGTTGGTAGGCGTTTTTGGTATCCGTCCAGAAGGGTACAAACAATATTTGTGCACCTTCGATGGTCGCTAAACGGGCAAGCTCGGGAAATTCTGAGTCATAACAAATTAATACGGCAATTTTGCCACAATCGGTATCGAACACTTTTAACGCATCACCGCCTTGAACACCCCAACAACTGACTTCGTCAATGGTGACATGAATTTTGTATTGGGCTTCAAACGTGCCGTCCCGTCTCAGTAGCCATGACACATTATAGAGCTCATGGGAGCTGTATTCAGGCATGGAACCGGCGATTATATTGATATTGTAAGACATGGCCATGTCCAGTAAACCATTTCTGATTTCACTGGTAAAACCGGCCAAGGCACGGATGGCATCAGGCGGATTTTTATCATTAAACAAGCCCATGAGTGGCGCACTCATGTATTCAGGAAAGAGTATAAAATCAGCCTGATAACCGGATACCGCATCAATAAAAAATTCCGCATGTTTGAGCAGATCTTCAACGCTGGTCAATGTTCGCATCTGCCATTGCACAACGCCTAAGCGGATAATATTTTTTAAGCTGCCCAGTGCAGGCGATTTATCGACATAATCAAGATTAACCCACTCAAGTAAGGTAGCAAACCCCATCGAATCGGCATCTACGGGCAGATAGCCGGTTATCACCTTACGTACATAGAAGCCGTTAAGCAGTTGAAAGGAAAGTACCGGATCAAAAAGTTCCCTATTTTTAACCTCTTCGATATAACGTACAGGGGTAAACGTATCGGCGTATTGGGCATAACCGGGAATCCGTCCGCCGGCAATAAATCGACGTAAATTCAGGTTTCGGCATAATTCTTTACGCGCATCATACAAGCGTCGGCCCAAGCGTAAGCCCCGATACTGGAGATGGACAAAAATATCGACACCATACAAGGTGTCGCCCTGCGGGTCATGTGTTGTCAGATAACCATCGCCGGTAATTTGAGCGTAAGTATGATTGTCGCCAAAGTGGGCATAATCAACAATCATACTTAAGGCAGCAGCCACTAATTGGCCATTATCTTCAATGCCAATCTGGCCTTCAGGGAAACGTGCGATTTGTGAAGCAAACTGGTCTTGCTTCCATGCGCCACCTAAATTACCATAGACATGCTCCATTAAAGCCGCAATATTAACGTAATCATCCAGCGTTAAATGCCGCAGCAGTAGCTTATGTTTCTCAATTTTGACTTTTTTCATGGTGGTGTGGCCTTATCTAGTCCTGAAAGGAAATTTAAGTAGATTACCAGTGCAAAGCACGTAGGCGGGAAAATTTTTTTCGTTGATGTTCGTGCATGCGCACCATAACGCTCACCAGTGCTTCTATCGCATCGAGAATATAAGGGCCTTTATTCAACATGACGCATTCGGCTCTAACCGCCATGGCCGCATCGGTAAATTCAGGTCGGGAGCGGGTGCCTTTTTTGGTGATCGATTCCAGTACCTGGGTTGCCCAAATGACGGGGACATGTGCCGCTTCGCATAACCATAGAAGCTCTTCCTGAATTTCAGCCAGTCTGGCACTGCCTAATTCTACGGCTAAATCCCCTCTGGCAATCATAATACCCAGGTTATGCCGACCGATAGTTCCCAAGATAATATCCGGCAGATTTTTTACCGCCAGATTTGTTTCAATTTTAGCGATGATAGGCAGTTCTGAGGCATTTCGTTTTGCCAGTTCTGACATCAATTTTTCCATATCTGCCAGCGTTTCTACAAAGGAAAAGCCAACCAAATCGGCATGCACACAAATAAAATCCAAATCCGTTAAATCTTTTGGGGTGAGTGGCGGCAAATTAAATACGGCTTCCGGAAAATTAATGCCTTTGTCACTCTGTATGCGGACGCCACCGGCTTTTGCCACGGTTACCCGTAACAATGCACCTTGCTCGGTCACCGTTTCTACGACGGCGCCCAGTTTTCCATCATCAATCCAGACCGGTTGGCCTATTTTAAGTTTTTCCAGGACGGAAGAAAGCGTACACCCTATTTGCGCGGGATGAATTAAAAGCCCCTTATTTTGCTCAGCTGGTTTACCGTCGATATTACCCGGTGTCAGTAACAGCAATTGATTCTTAAATACCCGAATATCCAGAGGCTCCCCAGTAAATTCTCCTAGCGTAAATTGATCAACCGATATTGGATCATCCGTTTGTTGGGGTGTGGTTAACGTTAAGGTGCAACCTGAAACAAGGTAAGCCGTTTTGTCACAACTCACCAGCCAATCCGTATCAGAAAGTGCTTTTTCAACTTTCAGGAAGCGCTGTTTATTCTGGCTGTCAATAAACCCCAAGTGCATGCCTGACGCAAGTTTTTGATGCAATGGTTTTGGAATGGACACGCAAAATAATACGCTGTCAGCAATGGTGCCTTCCGGGTTGCTGGTTAAAATTAGATGCCCCGGTGTTACAACTTTACCGGTTCGATCTTTTTGTACACGAATATGATAAATCGAGGGGCCTGGAGCAATGGCACCCGTGCGAATTTTATGTCCGGCAAGATCCATTAGAATACGGCAAGAACGACCCATTTCGGTTTCTGCACGGCGAACATTTAATATCATTGCCTGCCAGATAGCCGGATCATCATGTACACAATTGATACGGGCACAGGTCATGCCTTTTTCAAGTAATGAACTGACCAGCGAATAATCCAGAGCGGCCTCAGTGGGTAACGTCACCATGACATGCGCTCTACCATACTCATTGCGCTCATGAAAGGGACCAAATAATTCAATTGTATGTTGCTCCAGCAACTGCTGGCCGCGATTAAAACCGTATTCACAGGGGTTTTTTTCACCCGGTTGATAGTGTTTTTCTGTTGCCCGTTGCAATACATCGATCAAGGAATCAAACGTCGATAATACCGATGCTTCAGCTCTGCCCAACGAAGATAATCCAGCCTGAGCGAGGCGATCCTGTAAATGACGCAGATCAAATTGCCGCATGGCAAGATAATGTGTAAGGTTACAGGCGCTTTTAGAAAAGTGACCGGAATGAAAGTTGCCATGGTATTTTTGCAAGCGCAGATTGGCATTGATTTCAATTTTCTTGCGCAAATCGACGACCTCGGCAAGAATTTGTTTCAGGACATCTTCGTAGGGGTCGGGAATATTTTTTTTTGTGGCTACCATTTGACCAGCCTGTACTACAAAGCAACTAATTAATAACTGTTCACGCCGTTGCAGTCACACTTTATAAAAAAAGAAGACAATACGTTGAGCCGTTACCACTCTATGTTCCGTCATATTTGAGTCTACTAAAAAAATGTGAACGTTTGATGAAAAATAGATGTTAAGAGAAAATAATGATTCTAAATGATGATAACCACCTTATTACAAAGACTTTTATAACTCTCCTTTTTTGCGTAATATCCCTCTTTATTGCATCGGCCAAGGGAATGCTTTGTACACGATGGACAGAACCTGCGTTCTTTTTCCCAAAACTCTCGGCTACAGTCATCTAATCGAACTGTGTAACATAAAACGCAACGATTTAACCGGCGCTGATATCGACAATAAGCACCTAATACAGCACGATCAAGACGTTCAATCCCGGCTTTGTTTTTTATAGATTGCACGAGTTGTTCAACTTGCAATACCGCATAAAGATGCCTCGCTTCATTTATCAGTCTATCATTATCCATGGTCAACCAACACTTCATTATTTATACTTCAGGTGATTTAACAGTGTAAGCCAATAAGTTGCCCCGACACCAATAAATTATCATCCTATTTTTTTTACCCTTATTTTATAAAAACTTAACATCACCAAGATATCAATTTTTATCAATTTTCCTTGCTGGTTTAAGACCTCGGCCTTTAGGCCGAAAGGAGCGCCCCGCAATAATTCGCGCAAGCGATTATTGCTTTATTGGGCGCGGATTAGGGAGGGGATACAAACCCCTTCCTAATCTTTGGCTTCATCCCAACGGGATGTTTCCTTATTGCTCTATTTTTAAATCCAAAAATTTGTTTATAGACTTCCATTTACCGAGCTAATATCGACCCGTTAAAGCCGCCCAGGAATCCATGCTTTCAACAAAATCCAGTTTTAATTAACGTTATTCTGGTTAATCATGATTTGTTATCACTGAGATTCATCATTTTGTCATGAATCTGTTATAGGCTTGTAATGATTTTAACATTAACCATTAGATCGTGATATGAACATGTTAAGTCTAATGAACATTGCTGATATTTTTACCCTTGGCAATCTGTGCTGTGGCGTACTGTCTATTTTTCTGGCAATTGACGGGCTTTTTGATTTGAGCGCATTACTGCTGTTTTTAGCTGTGGCGTTTGATGTGCTTGATGGTAAAATAGCCGGACTGATGCATCAAAAGAATCTGTTTGGCAAACAAATCGATTCAATGTCTGATCTGGTATCCTTTGGCGTTGCCCCGGCTTTATTATTTTATTCCCTGAGCTCCCCCGGTATTTTAGGTATCATAGTGGCATTGTTTTTTGTCGCCTGTGGCATGCTTCGACTTGCACGGTATAATATTTCTGAAGAAGCCGGCTTTGAAGGCATCCCCATTACTGTCAATGGTGTATTGTTTCCGTTACTTTTTCTGCTTTTTAGTCGCTTCCCTGAGAGCTTCAATTATTGGCCGATAGTATTTTTAATTCAGAGTGTTCTGATGATTTCTACTTTTAAAATATCACGACTATTCTGATCGACCGAACTAGCATCCGTCATCCAGATGATGAGACTAGCCTAATCGCCATTTTACTTCTCATACTCAGTATGTAGTGTTGTTAAAACACCAAAACAAAGGAAATTTCCATGATCACTACAAACATTTTGCAACAGCTTGCCGAAACCCACGGAACACCATTATTCGTGATAGATCATAACGAATTGCGAAGCAATTATGCGACTTTTAAAAAATACCTCCCGCGTGTCCAACCCTATTTCGCGATCAAGGCAAACCCTGATCCGGCCATAGTAAAAACCCTGTTCGACGCCGGTGCCAGTTTTGATATATCGTCCATGCCGGAATTTAAAGTGGTCTACGAAAACATTAAAGCAATGCCTGAGAAGGAACGCTATGAGTGGATACGGGAGCATGTTATCTATGCGAACCCGATCAAAGCAAACGAGACACTAATGCAGCTTGACCGTTACCAGCCACTGCTGACCTTTGACAACCTTGATGAACTTGCCAAACTTAGGCGATACGCGCCAAACTCCAGACTTGTGCTTCGCCTCAGAGTTTCCAACGCAGGTGCTATGGTGGAGTTGTCCTCAAAATTTGGTGCAGAACCTGATGAAGCCGTCGACCTGATTTTAGAGGCTGAAAAGGCAGGACTTTCCATCGAAGGACTAAGTTTCCATGTCGGAAGCCAAACCACCAATTTTGAAAACTACGTACAAGCCATCAATATTGCGGCGCTTATCTTCAAACAGGCCAGTGAACGCGGTTACAACAAGATGAATTTACTGGATATTGGCGGTGGTTTTCCGGCTCCCTACGATACTTCAGTAAAGCCTTTCAGCGAATTGGCAAAAAGGATAAATTCTGAACTGGAAAGACTCTTTCCACCCGACATAAAAATTATTGCCGAGCCTGGACGATTTATTGTTGCGACAGCCGGAACCGCAGTCTCGACAATCATCGGCAAAGCAGTTCGGCACAGCAAGCTTTGTTATTACATCAATGACGGCGTCTACAATACTTTTTCCGGTATAATTTTCGACCACTGCCAATATCACTTTGACGCTTTCAAAACAGGGACGACCCAGATTTGTACGGTATTCGGCCCTACCTGTGACGGACTGGATGTTATTTCCATGACCGAAGAACTTCCAGCCGACTTGGAACGCGACGACCTTCTATTCAGCAGAAACATCGGAGCCTATAGCGGCGCGACATCCACTAATTTTAATGGCTTTGCACCCGCCAAGGTGGTTCACGTTAACCGCTAAAGTCTTTTATTGGCTACCAACTTAAGACGGGACAGTGAATAGCAAAATGATGTGTCCGTGCACAAAAGTCCGTCATTCCGGCAGGGATGCCGGAATCCAGTCATACGGACGTGAAGCAGTGGTTTGGCGCTAAGCCTAAATCATGCGGCAAGTTACCATCCATGGCACTGGATACCGGCATCCCGGCCGGTATGACGGTGTTAGTTAAAATTTCTTGTCCCGTCTTAAGTTGGTAGCCCTTTTATTAACCATGAAGACACGAAGTTTTATTTTAAGGATACATTATGAAATCATTGAATATTCGGCTACCAACTTAACACGGGACAGACCTGACAGGTTTTATAAACCTGTCAGGTCTAACTCCAATATTTTATACTGGCTACAGTGGGTAACCGACAGGATTACCACGAACGGCTTAATTTTAAACTATCCCACCGTAATTATTCAGTCCCCCTCTTTGACAAAGAGGGGGTTAGAGGAGATTTTATTAGATAAATCCCCCTCAACCCCCCTTTTTCAAAGGGGGAGGTAAATAACTACGTCCCACCTTACGTGGGTAGCCAAATATTCAAGTTGAAGACTCATTTTATGATGCTTTGCTGGAAATGCTAAAAATTTTGGTTCTTCCGACTTTGGCGTGATCAATAAAATACTTAAAAAACAATATGATATGCCTATTAATCACTTGGCAGATTATAAAATAATAACCACTTTTTCGTTTTTGTAATATTGTTAACTGATTGTTTTATCTACGAATTAATAAATACCTACCCTTGGTATAGCATTTTAGGCGCTAAAAAATGGTTACAATGCATATGTATCTACTTTAAATCCCAGGGTAAAACTTGGTATGTAAAAAATAAAATACTTTAAAATTAACTACTTAATTATTGATGGTGTTCAATTTACCCTGCTTTTTAAAGTAGATACATGCATATCCACAGAGATTTTAAAATGTCTCATAACCATTTGATTTTTTTGATATTAGGCGATCACGCCAAAGTCAGAAGAACCAAAATTTTACCAAAAAATAAAATTCAAATACAAGAAATTGATAGCGATAATCACTTGGAATTTGAACAAGCCATGAACTATACATTGAAAAAAAACAAAGAATTATATAAGCGCTTCTCATGATAAGGCTATTAACGCTTGATCAAGTCCTGCTATTGCATAAGCGAGTTATTGAGCAATCAGGTGGCTCAACAGGTATCCGAAATCGAGGGCTTTTAGAGTCGGCATTGGCACAGCCTTGCATGAGTTATGCAGGACAGGAGAAAGTTTTTTAGAATGGTTGCAAGGTCATGTTGTGCAAAGATAAAAAATAAGCTGTCAATAAATGGCGCGTATATAGAAACGTCATTCAGCAAATACAATTTATGGCGAGCCAAGCTATTGGATGCTCATAAAAAAGGGCTACCCCGTAGAGGGATAACCCTTTTAATAAAATGTAAGCAGGGCAATTAACTTACTTCTCTTTTTTCTTGCTTGATTTTTTCTCTTTTCCTGATTGCGCTTTATCTTTCAACGACTTTATCTTGGCTGGTTTGCCAGGAGATAGGGCAATCATCGGATTCGCTGCGGAAACCGTGACCGTAGCCGTCGACTCTTCAAGCTCTTTTTCAAGAGACCTTACGGTTCCGTCAAAGGAATGCTTACTATCAGGCTTGATTTCCTTTATTTCGGTCGGCAAGCCGATTTGGTCAAGAATTTTGATGAACGGCTCCGGATCAAGCTCTTCAACATTGACCATTTTCTTCACATCCCAGTCTCCACTTGCAATCAGCATGGCTGCTGCAATGGGTGGGACGCCAGCCGTGTAGCTGATCCCTTGCGACTCGACTTCTTCAAAACAGTGCTTGTGATCCGAGACCTGATAGATTAATACCTCGCGCTTTTTTCCTTCCATCCAACCCTTGACGAATGTACCGATACAGGTATTTCCTATATAACCGGGAGCGAGGGTCATGGGATCAGGCAATAGCGCCTTGACGACTTTAAGCGGCACCACCTCTTGGCCGGTAGTTAGCGTCACTGGCAGATGTGAGAGAAAACCAAGGGTGCGTAGTACGGTGAATACGTTGATATAGTGGTCACCAAAACCCATCCAAAAGCGGATACTTTCGGCATCAATGTTTTTTGACAGGGAGTGCAATTCATCATGACCGTTCAGATAGATCGGTTGCTTCCCGACCACCGGAAACTCATATTCCCGCTTCACCGAGTGAGTGGGGAATTCTTGCCACTGCCTATCGATCCAGGTCCAGACTTTTACGAATTCCCGAAAATTAATCTCCGGATCAAAATTGGTCGAAAAATACCGGCCGTGACTGCCCGCATTCACATCCAATATATCTATCGTATCGATTTTATCAAAGTAACGTTTCACCGCAAGGGCGCAGTAAGCGTTGACCACGCCCGGATCAAAACCGGCACCCAGGATTGCTGTTATCCCTTTTTCAGCGCAGAGGTCTTTGCGCTTCCATTCGTAATTGGCGTACCAAGGCGGCTCTTCACAGACCTTGTCCGGATCTTCGTGAATGGCGGTGTCGATATACGCTGCACCAGCCTCTATGCAGGCTTCCAACACCGACATATTGATAAAGGCTGAGCCAAGGTTAATCACAATTCCCGATTTGGTTTTCTTGATTAGCTTTACGGTCGCCGGAATATCCAATGCATCAAGTTGGGCTGAATACAGCTTCCCGGCCGGGTTCTTAAGATGCCCTTTCCAGTTGATGCTGTCAATAATCGCATTACACTTGGCCTGTGTTCGTGAGGCGATGCAAATATCGCCCAGCACATCGTTGTTCATCGCCGCTTTATGTGCCGCAACATGTGCCACTCCGCCAGCGCCGATTATCATTACATTTTTTTTCATGTTATAAATCTCCTTATGATAGATTACCTAGGTAATCTTTATAGTCAAAACTACGTATCAGCTCTACGGTGCCGTTCAGCCTTTTTACTACAATCGAAGGCATTGCAACCCCGTTGAACCAGTTCTTCTTTACCATGGTGTATCCCGCTGCATCTGCAAAACGCACCTCGTCGCCAATCTTTAACGGCGCTGCAAGTTCGTAGCTGCCGAATAAATCACCCGCCAGACAGGTTCGACCGGTAATCATAACCGGTTGAGTTCCTGGGGCAGGAAATGAAATTTTAGGATTTGTATTATAAATCAGGTGATCCAACATGTGCGCTTCGATAGAGGCATCAACAATAGCAATGTCGACTTCGTTATGGACGACATCCAGCACCGTGGTGACCAATTCAGCACACCCGGTGATAGCGGCCTCACCCGGCTCAAGATAAACCTGCACACCGAATTTTTCTGCAAAATCCTTTAAAATCCGGCAAAACTTCTCCAGCGGATAGTCGGCTTTAGTAAAATAAATGCCGCCTCCAAAACTGACCCAGTGCATTTTTTTCAGTACAGTCGCGTACTTTATGGCGATTTGCTCAATGGCGGCAGCGATGTTTTCGAGGTCGTCATTTTCGCAGTTAAAATGAAACATCAACCCGCTGATCAAGTCGGTCGCTGAGTGCAGCTCTGACTCGCTACAAACCCCCAGCCTTGAATATCGGCGTGCAGGGTCTGCCAGATCAAAGTGGGAATAGCTGATGCCCGGATTGACACGAAGTCCGACTTTTAGGTTGCGTACAGAGTGATGGAACAGCTTAAGCTGAGAGATAGAATTAAATATCACCTTGTCGGCAAATTGGGCTACCGCTTCAATTTCATCAGCCGAATAAGCAACGCTGTAGGCATGTACCTCCTTACCGAATTTTTCGTAGCCAAGCCGTGCCTCAAACAGTGAGCTGCTGGTGGTGCCGTCCATGTATTGACGCATCAAATCGAACACACACCACGTTGAAAAGCATTTGAGCGCCAGGACAGATTTTGCACCGGATTCTGTGCGTATGTGTTGAATGATTTCGAGATTCTTTAGTAACCTGGCTTCATTAATAAGATAATACGGTGTGCGCAATTGCGGCATTTTGGGTCTCGCAGAAAAGCGATAAATTTGATAAAGAATAAAATCATTAATACTATTTGTCAATGCCTTTGAAATTCAACATCGGATACTGGTTATAGGCAGTTGCAAGCATAATCATGAAGAAAATGACCTTTTGAAACAAATTAACCGGACATAAAAAGTAACTGAAGCGTTGCCGGGTTATAGGGCGCTAACTAACCCCACTCGATTCTCCATTGTATTAAGGGCTAAAGTATAATAGACTTTTTTAAAAGCCACTTCATTACGTCTTGTTTTTATACCACTAACTCAGTAATCAGCACATGCCTACCGCACCAGTAGATTTTCAATTTAGTGGTTTTATCAAGTACTTAATTCAGGAAGGTTTGCTCACTGAAAGTGAAGCCAAGATTCATAACCAGGAAGCGCAAACAAAAAATCTCCCGTTATTAAGTTACCTGGTTGCAAACAATCTTGTTGACAGCAAAGTGGTTGCCACCAAAGCCTCAGTTGAATATGGTGCGCCTGTTTTTGATCTGGATGCCATTGATCTCCATAACCTGCCATTAAGTTTAATCAATGAAAAACTCATCCGTAAACACCGTGCGCTGCCTCTTTTTGTTCGGGGTAAAACATTATTTGTTGGGCTATCCGATCCAACCAATCTGCTGGCACTGGATGAAATAAAATTTCAATGTCGATTGCATCCAGAAACCATTCTGGTTGAAGAAAACAAGCTGATCAAAGCTATTGAAACGGCACTGGAAGCGGTTGATACATCCATAACCGATCTTCTTGATGAGGATCTTGAGCATCTTGATATTACCGGTGGTGATGAAGAAGCGGCTAAAGGCGATATCGATACCGATATTGATGACGCGCCGATTGTTAGATTTGTAAATAAAATCCTGTTGGATGCGATAAAAAAAGGGGCTTCCGATATACACATGGAACCTTATGAAAAAAACTTTCGCATTCGTTTCAGAGCTGACGGCATCTTGTATCAGGTAGCCACTCCCCCGGCCAACATC
>Ga0268283_1001488_pt1 | contig 11447 bp, 28 predicted proteins | sample saktaG_13_FD_190140 | JGI IMG/M metagenome (GOLD analysis project Ga0268283, IMG submission 190140) | Saline water microbial communities from Sakinaw Lake, British Columbia, Canada - sak_2013_06_06_36m | ecosystem: Environmental > Aquatic > Non-marine Saline and Alkaline > Saline ... | reverse complement strand
TTTAATCCTGATCCATCTAACTTGGTTCTATTGCTATATACTTTTTCAGTTTTATTCTCTTGAAGAAAGTAATGGGCTTTAAATAGATTGCCATCATTGTAATAGTAATCAGCATTAGTACTATTGAAAAACATTCTACTTATATTGGTACAACTCTTATCTGCTTCTGGTGCTATCAATGCAATGATCTTAGAATACATATCTTTGAATTGATGTTTGTCTAGCATTAACTCTCTTTCGATTGGTAATACTATTCTAAACCTATCACATACCTTACCATTCTTATCTTTCATATGGTTTCTAGTTGTATATGCAAAGTATTCATAATTCTCAAATCTTTTTAAACCATCTTCTAGCGTAATACCATCATCAAAATCTATAGCTATGAATTGTATATTACCATTAGCATTATCATCTCTTCTAATACCATCAGTTAATTCACAAGCTAATATAGCACATTCTTTATCACCACATAGAAACTTATGTATATCATTAAATTTAAACTCATTAGCTTTCCAACCAGATTCCATTTTCTTAATTGTTTCGTGGGAACCAATCATATAAGATGTTCGTAACTTATCTAAGTCTACTAGAGGTATATGTTTAATCTTCATAATAGTTCCACCATCTCTATTGGATACTATAAGATCTGAATTATTCATTGAACATAATTGACTTAGGTTTTGTAATGTACTATCTAGCTTCTTATTAAAATCAAATGATTTCTCAAATATACCAGCTTGTTCTATTTCCATACCTGATACCCAATCATATCTACGCTCTAGGAGGTTATATAACCTTTCGGTAGGTGTTAGTACTCTTGAGATCTTTCCGAGGTATTTAGAGGTATAAGAACTCCAATAAGTGGCATACTTACAATCATCTAAACTTATCTCAACTCTACCATCCATAAATGCATATATACTAGCTAGTTTTTCTATCTTAGCTCCCATAGCAATTATGTTAGCCAACTCACCATCGGTAACTCTACTTCTAACAGATCTTTCATAACCTCTTAATTGGATCCCTACATTATCCATATATTCAATAGCTTGATCACTAAAGTTTTGTAATGGTTTCTTCCAATTAATATTATGCGGTACATTAAAGAACTTGGCTATATTAAGTTGAACTGGTTTAGTAATACTATATTTAATCTCATCAGGTATAGCTCTTTGAAATGGTACAGTTCTTTCTTCAAAGTCTGATTCTTCTGGATATACTACAAAAGTTCTTCTACCCATTCCAGTACTAAATTGGTTCACTAATGATCGTTGCATTTTCTCATCATTTAGTATCTTACTTGGATCTGTATAGGCATTGAACAATATAGGTACATTCTTACAATTAGGAACCAAGTCATATTTAGTTAGCTTTGCTCCCATATCTCCTTTTTCCCATAGCTCAATTAAAGCAGTAAATAAATCACCAATATCAGATGATGATAATACTGAACTAAATTCTGCTATTCTTAAGTAAGGACTAGCCATATCTATTTGTCGTATTCTATATCTAGCTTGAGCTACACCTTCAACACTACCTTTACCAAATACTAATCCTAACTTATCTATCTCAGTAGGAATAAATCTTACTTCTGAATCTTTATTGTATTCTTTCTTACCATATGGAGTTCCTGCACTAGTTTCACCATACTCTAACCATTCATCCATCTCAGCTCTAATCTCTCTATTTCGTATCACTGCTTTATCAACTATACGCTTTTCAAAACCTTTAGTTAGTGTAGCAAATAACTCATTCTCTAATAGATCAGTAAAGTGATCTTTACCCTTAGAGGATCCAAGAAAGCTCATTGCATAATATGTACTCATCTTAGCACTAGATTCATTACCACCTGATGGTATATAAGATAATCTAGCATTTACTGCAAAGTGAGCAAATGATGTATGTATAGCTTGAATAATAAAGTCTATACTATATGCATATCTACTTCTAGGTATTGCTACTTTAAGTAGAATATCTTTTACTAATGGATTGATCATATCTAAGTTTATTTTCTTATCATCAAATCTTAATTCTTTCATTTTATTGCACTTCTCTTTCTATTTGAGTTAGCTTTTCTATTTGCTTCTCAATATCAATTTGTTCTTCTCTTTTTTTGTCCCATATTTTCTGAAGCGAATTCTCATCTTGAAGAATTCTTTCTGAGTGTTCATAATATTCCACTTGCTCCATTATAAACTTATCTTTCTTTTGTACTAACTCTGCTAGTGAGTAAATCTTCTTGTAATCACCTTTCATAAAATATGCAGGACTAACAAATAATACTCTCCTAACTTGGGTTCTAATAAGCAAACCTTTTTTTACTAGACTAGTTATTATGTCTGGTATCGTTCTATTAGAAAATCCAGTTTCTGATAGAATCTTACTTTCTACTCTAGTCATATCAATTATATTATTCTTACAATGCTTCAATAAAGAATATATAACTTTATTTTCTCTAGAATTTAGTTTCATTATCTCCTCCAGATATATTTCTTTGATTAAAATCATTTAACCTCCTTACTCGTTAATATCACGATATTATATCGTTCATATACTAAAATCTTAATTAAAATTTTCTCGTCAATATCACGATTTACGATTGCTGTAGATACCACCGTTAACGCATTTAAAAAATTTGACTATATATAATGTAATTTACTAATATATACCATATGATAGGTTATAATGTAACCTACCATAGATGGGTTATAATGTAACCCATTATTAATATATAATCAAGATAATATTTTACTCCACACATACTACTTGCTAACTGCTTTTAAAGAGCCAATGAGTAACCTTATAATCTGTATTTCGGATTATAAGTTATGAACTTGGTGATTTAAAAGTAATATGCGAAGCGATATATAACAAGACACACTGCGTAAGCAGATAAGTAATTACTAACCCCCGCTTAGCCTCCGCTAACCCTAAGGAAGGATAAGGAAACTATCAATACCGTAATGGACCATAATGGACCATAAGGTGTATTATTGGATCCAATCAAATATCTTGGTGGTATCTTTTCCCATAAAACCTTCGGTTGTTTTAGTTATTATTATAGCTTCGCATTGTTGATAGTTATCACATACTCACTCGACTTATGGATACATAAGATCTCGTTCTATGCTCTAACAATCAAGTAGCTAGATTAATGATGTATTTAATTATTAAACTTACTTAATACATTAACATTAAAGAATAACTCTACTAAACTTGGATCCTTTTTACACATACTAATCTTGGTTCCTATTCTTTTCATTTCAGATACTACAAAAGTAATATCTTCTTCTCTTATTGGTTCCTTTAAAACTATAATCTCTGGAGTACTTCCGCCTATCTGTTTACCGGTCGTAGGAGACTCGTGAGTGGCTTTCCACTTCTTGATGTAGGTAATCTCAAATGTATCTATATTAACGCCTTGTAGCCTTAGTAACCAAGCATATACAGCTAACTGCATCTTATGGCTAATACTAATACTCTTAGGTAAAGTACTACAAGATTTATAATCACCAATAGTAGTGCCATATCTATAATCGTATGTACCACCAATATATACATCAGGATTACTATTAGGTATAAACTCTACCCATTGTTCCATAGCATCAGGTTTAATACCTTTCTCACTAACATACTTAAGTACACAACCATCCCAAGTACGATCTACAATCTTTACTATCTCATAACTATTGATTGTTGGATCAGAATCAAATAGAGTTATATACTCACCTTCATCATCTCTATCTATTGGATCCAATCCTAGATAAAACCTTTCAATTCTATTATGCAATAAAGAACCAATAACAATACTATCATTAGGACTATTCTTGGTTCCTACTACACAATTCTTATACCATCTGTAAGGATTATCCCAGTAGTTAAATAAGCTACTAGGACTAATTCTAACTCTATCTGGTATCTTCTTATCATTATAAGCTAGACTCACTCTCTATCCTTTCTATTAGCTCTAATTGAGCTATAAACTCATATATATCACTAGCCATAGTTCTATTATTCATAAAGATATAATCAGCTAATTCCCTAGCACTAAATCTCTCTAATACCATATCTAATAATTCATATCTACTTGATGATTGCATAACTATAATCTCCTTTTGGTTCAATATATTTTTGAGCTAACTTTACACTATAAAACACTGCTTCAATTGCTCCATCTGAATCTATTACAAAGTACTGATGACCTGACATTGATCTTATTATTTTTCTATCTTTCATTTATTCTCCTTTATTGTAAAATTTATTTACTATTATTTTTGCATTACGGATCTCATCATCCTTGCTAAACATATGCTCTCTACTTAATTCCATAGCCAACTTAGTAACTATCTTCAACTTATCCTTACTTGGATTCTTTATCAACAACTGAAACACAAACGATAATAAGCTTACTGAATAATCTTGATCCAATAAAGTATGAAAGTATTTCTCAGCTCTCATCATCTCATTATATGAGTTAATCTTATTTCTTTTACACATACCAAAGGTATATATACTTAATTGGTTCCTTATTACTAATAGCTTATCGTTCAGCTTATGAGTATCAGCATAAGACTGTAAGAATCCTAATGCTACTAGATGACCTTGTAATCCTCTATAATTCACCTTGGTTCCTTTTTATAATATCTCTTATCTTTTCTAATCTTTTGATATACTTCAAACTAGGTCGCATAAAGTTATCATCATCTATAACTGTATATACTTGATTTATAAATCCATATACACTAGATCTATTTAGATCAGTTTGAGATATGATATGCTGTAATTTTCTAGTAGGCATATCAACTATCAATTCTGATACTTCATTAAATAAGTCTGTAATATATTCTTTGTACATCATCAATGACTCATAGTTATTATTACTAAAGCTAAACATAAAATCAAACTTATCTTTATTCTTATGCTTCTGCACATATAATAGATTATGAGATTTCCCTAGCTCAAATGCTAGTGTTCGTAGATTCATTTTATTTCCTTTGCTTCGTATCTATCAACAAAACCTCTTTTACAGTGATAGTCAATAACACAATCACCCATTAAAAAATGTTTACAACCATCGCAATCAGTTAATGATTTTTGTAACTTAAGCTCCTCGTCAAATACTCCATCTTCAAGGAGTCGTATAAACTCTAACAGTTTTACTTTTACATTCTGTCGTTTGTCTACTTTCATTTTATCTTCCTAATTCGTTTATAAACTGCATCAACTGTAATACCAAGTCTTAATGCAATTATCTTTGGTGGTATCTTTTCCCTAAACATTATTCTTAGTTCAATAATCTCTTTTGATGTTAATTTTCTATATCCTTCCTTGACCATATATACTCCTATATTAAATCTCTTATGCAATCATTTAGCTCATCTGTAAAGTCATATCCATCATAGCTAGAAGCAATCTTTTGCAGTGATTGGATCTCTTTACTTAATAGAACCAAGTGGTCATCTATTGTTTCAAGCAGTAATTCGTATGATCTCTCTTGCTTCTCTTGATTCTCTAAGTACTTATTCATTGCTATTGTATTTCCATCTATCATCTTCTATCTCCAAATATACCTTTTAATATTGCTACTATAATAGCTCCTATACCATATATGATAGCTCCAAATATTGTTAGTATTAGTGGTGCTAAATAAAACCCTATTGCTATTGCAATTCCAATTAAGATCCACTCCATTATTTATCCTTTCTTCTTACATTCCATTCTAGTGATAAATCTAAATGATTTACTACCCATTCCTTAGCTTCATCTTCACTCTTAAAGTCTTTGATATAAGACTTCATACTCTTCTTTGATTCAATTATAAATACCATTACATTTCCTTTTTAATCATTGTATCTTTTAACTCTTCCAAGTCATTCACTACTTCTTTTGCTATTTCATACTTGATGTAAGCATTACTATTCTTTACCATATCTCTGTACTTATCAAGCATAAGTGATAGCTTTATGATTGTATTCTGGTTTAGTTCTGTACTCATTTATTCTCCTTTAACATATTAAGAATCAACTCAGTAGTTAAATTTCTCATTTCTTCTTCTAACTCTTTATTTTCTTTTTTTAATTCACTATACATATCCCAAAGCTTGTCATAGTTATCTTGACCTTGTTTAAGTTCTTTTTTTTGACTCTGTATTGTTTTTATTAGCATTTGATTTTCTATCCTAACCATACCAAACACTTTGTCTTGCTTTAATACCAACTCATTTGCTCTAGCTAGTCGCTCTATTAATTCTTTCTTTTTCATTTTATTCTCCTTCTTCTGTAATCCATTCCATATATTTATCCATAGCTTCCCACATATGCTCTTTAATATCTTCAATAATATCTTTCTCATCAAATGAAGCAAACTCAGGCTTAAGCTTACGATAACCTTGTTCTATTATATCTCTATAACTGTCTAGTATTTCTCTATCCATACTCATTTATAGCTCCTCTATCATTGTATATGTTGAGAATTTTACATAATGTGGTTCAAACACTACAGCTCCATCTTCTCCTACTACAGCAAAGTCCCATAGTTCTTTATCTAGTTCGTTTAAAAAATCTTCTATTATTTTTACTTCTTCAAAGCTTGAATGCCATTTCCAATCTTCAAATAAATATACATTTGTTTTTTCATTATATTCATCAAAATCATTTAATACATTTTGTACTTCTTCAGGTATTACCACTTTTTTATTTATCCACAGTTTTCCATCACATCTATATCCCATTTTTTATCCTTTTATATATCTTCCAAGTTTTGTTAAAACTTTTCATATTATTCTTGGTTCCCTTGTAGCTCTGTAAGGCTTTTTTATTGTTACCCTTACAAATCCTTAGGTATTTCAAATAAACCTCTTCTATGGCTTCTAAAGAGTTAATACGAGCTATTGTTTTATGTAACCTTTTAATTCCACCAATACCAATAGTATTTTTATCTGGATGTTTTATATTATAATTCAATCCACTCTCAGTATAACCAATAGCTAATACCATAGCTCTATTTATTGGATCCACATTACCGTAAATCCTTTATTAACCTTTTAATATCTTCATCTTCTTGAGTTAATTGGTTCTTTACTTTATCAGCTACCAATTCCATTACAGTTTGTTGTTGATTTTGAATAATATCATCTTTAGTTTTTATTCTATTTTCTAAACTATGATTAACTAATATACTCATTACTACGATGGATCCAAGTAATACTATAATTACATTCTTATACATTATATGTTACCCCTTTTCTTATTTTTAAAATTGTAGGCTTTGAATATGGAAGTTCCTTAGATAAGGCGTAAGAACTTTTAGGACTACTACTTATTAGTGCCAGATGTTCATTGGTTACCTTTCTGCATTTAGATATGACTCCTTTTTTGTAAGTCTTTAATCCAATTTGTATTGCGTGATTTAGATTATGGCTTCTAGTACACCATTCCAAATTACTAACATTATTATTATGCTTATTCCCATCAATGTGATTAACATCACTTAAGTTGTTTGGATTTGGAATAAATTTAGTAGCAATAATTCTATGTACATATTCACCTTTGAAACCTAAATAGCCTTTCGCCATCTTAGTAGTCAGATCAAATCCACCTCTTGATATTATTGTGCCATCTTGATTGATCGTTTCAAACATTTCACTCTTCCCTGATTTGCATCCACAAGTTGTATCGTGTAGTGATAAAACAGAACTATCTAGCAATTCTTTTACAGACAAGCAGATCATACATTTATATACAGATCTAGTATTACTTGTTTGTTTTATTTTTTCTAGATATGATTTTTTAAAGAAAAACTTTTTACACATACTAATCCGCCTTATCTAATAGCATATTTAATTCGTTACTATAATCTTTTATTTTTTCCAAATCAGATTCAACATTGCCTTTTTTCCCCAATCTTAATTGATATTTGAGTATATTGAATTTTAAAGCACCAATATATTCTTCTTTCGTGAGCAGATCTGATATTATATCTATGCTTTGAAAACCATCCCATAGTTCATAATGTTTAGCTTTTATATTTTTTACACAATTCCCTAAGATATATTCTTTATTTTTATCCATTTTAACCCCTTAATATATAATCGTATCCACTTCTAGTGTATACTCTAATCATCTTCAATACTGCATTTACTGAGTACTCATCTGTATCTATATCTTTTGATAAACCTTTTCTAGTTATTGTAAGTATCATCTTCCGTAATCCCTTTTAGTTTCATCTTGAGCCAAGAAGATCTTGGTTCTACCATTTAATCCTCTATATGTTTCAGCCTTAAGTAATACCTTTGCTGGTTCACAATAATTGATCTCTTTAAAATCTGGAGTTGGTATAACTTCTATACTATTCTTTTTAAGCCATTTTTTTTCAAGGCTTAATTCCTTATCTGTTAATGGTCTTTGTTGTACACTATGTGCTTCAAATCTATTTCTATCCATTAGTTCCCCCTATATAATATATTTCTACCATTAGATATTGTAGCTACAACTAGCTCTTGAGTATTCCATACTTTTTTGCCTAGAAAGTTATGAACCAAAGTTACTTCTTTCTCTTTCCAATCTATTTTTCCACCACCTAAACTATCTACTATTGAAACCAATAGAATATCTTTATCGACTGTTACTGTATTTATCATCTTTTTTCCTTAATTAATTTAATTCCTATTAGAACCTAATAGTACATACTAACACCTACCATAAGCACTGGTTGCTTACTCGTTAAAAGTTAGAAAATATCTCAAGAAATCCTTTCATATTATTTATTTAATCTCTTGAGGTTCTTAGTATGCACAACTAGGCTCTAAATAGCACCTAGCTTATTTGTTTAGTTTAAACACTTTTCTACCATAAAATACTTCATCTCCAATATACCAAATAAAATTCCTTTGTCTAATTTGATAACTACTTCCCAAAACTTTAAGGAGTATTCCATTTAATCGTTCTTTGGTAGTAACCGATTTCCAACCACAAGTTGATATAAATAATTCTACATCATCTAAAATAGCTATACAATTATCGTGTAGATAATAATATGCCATTCCACCTCTAACTTCAACTTTAGTATTCCCCATTTTGATTGGTTCCTTTGCTATAAACTTAGCAACTGTTTTTCTTGTAATCTCTTTCATTATTCCATATCCTCACATATATATTCATCACAAATGCTGTCATAGTAATCAATTAACCCACAATTGTAAGCTATTGGATCCATTTCTTCTAATACTCGACTAGGTTCAAATTCGATATAACCTATTTTAATTCTAGTTTCAGCACATTCATCTAACATATCATCATATTGATTCACTAAATCTTCCATTGTAATTGGTTCTCTTTCCATTAGAATAACTCCCTTTTTAATTTACTTAATATTTCTTGGTTTGTATAGTCCATATACCTACATCTGTATCCATTGCTAGTAGTAACTAGCTTATAACCATATGTATCCTTATTAAAGATATATATATCCAACCCTTTGTATGTATAACTTCTCATCAATTTTATACCCCTTATTTTATATCTTCAAAAGTTGATGTTATTATATAACCAATATTACTATCGTTATTACACCCAATTACATCAAACCCTAATTTATTTAAATAATCTAGTGCTATCTCTAAAGATGAATTAAATTCGTAGTTATAACCTAATGTAACACTACTTTTAAATCTATCACTTACAATCTTAACTCTCGACCCCTTTGTGTTTGTAGCACTTAAATATTTCACTTTAATCACATTTACATTTTTCATATTATTTCCTTATCTTAAATCATACTCTTTCAAGCAATCTTTTTTTGCTTCGCTTAAATTGTTACAATACGATATAATATTGCCACTGTTTCTCACTATGTAATCTTTTTTATTTTTTTGTATAGTAAATAAAATATTATTTATAGTGTAGTACCATAAGTCTTTTGTGATTTTTTCTGTTTTATATTTAATCATTCTATTTCCTTTGCTATTTCTTCCATCATTACTTCCAAGTGTGAGTCTAGACTTAAGTCTTCATCCCACTCAACTGTAATACCGCCACTATGAATACCTATTTCATCAGCATATAAATAGTATGCTTGATAGTCATCTTCTTCTGTTACTCCATAATCTTTTAAATTAATCTCGATTATTGGCAATGCTCTCATAGTTTCAAATTGATCCAATAGGTTCATTGGTTCCTCCCTATAATATTTCAATAGCCACAATATGGCTTTTATTGTAATTTTGTAAAGTATTATTTATATACTCTTTAAAATCAGATACCCTTTTAAATTCAGAACTTAATCCGTAATTCTTATCTTCATATTTAAATATTTGGATCCAAAGATTAAAACATTTCATTTGAATTTCACCCTCGTTGATATTTACTATATACCACTTATTTTTTATTCTATTTTTGGCGATATAATCACCAATTTCATTTATACCTAATATTTTCATTTTAAGCCCCTTTTTAATTAATAAATTCCCAATAGTTTATTGGTTCCAATTCTAATGCCCTTAAAATATTCTAAGAATACTTTTTTGGAAATTAAAAAAGAGTTACTCCATAGACTTTAGGAATAACTCAAATTTTATAGTTCAGGATTAATTTATCTTCATATTTTTAACCGTACTATAAAAACGGCATTTTTCAATTAATTTCTAATTAGGTCGCTATTTCTAGCAAATTAGGCGGAATTAATAAAACCTATTTATCGGATTTTATAGTAAATTATTTTTGGGCATAATACACCTTACAATTTTTTTACTCGAATAATTCCTTACTATATAATAGCGGTCGGTATTCTATTTTACAAAAGAATTTTACGGCACTATATAAAAAAGTATATAGATATCCTTATCCTTAAAAAAAGTCTTTTTTGTGGCTTAACAGTATTTTATTATTTGATTATATTTTTTGCTATTAAGTAGAAACATTTTTCTAACTGTTTAAATAGATATTATATAACCAAAATTTTATATTTGATTTTAAATAACTTAATTATGCGATTTTAAAGAATACTTTTTAAACTACTTTTTAAGCCTTATAGTAGAATAATTTGGGATAACCTAAATTAATATAATATAATCCCTTTTAAATAGGATAATTATTCTAAATGGAATAAATTTTGTTTAAATTTTTTATGTAAAATCTTAAAATTAAAAAATAACATTAAGACAAATTTTTTGCCAATAACTTTAATCGGTTACTAAATAAGCTTACTTATAAGCCCGATTAAGGGCTTATAATAAACTTACTTATTTAGATAATTTTGTAAGTTTAATTAATTCTTTTGCTTTTTTATCGTTTTTTACTGTTTCAAATAATTCTTTATTATTTGTAAATTTAGTAACTTTGTTTATATTAATCAAGTTCATCGCATAATTAAATTTTGATGTACTTAGTTCAATATCATTAAAATTCAAATTTGATTTTGAAGATATATAAATAAATAAAGACTTGATT
>Ga0268283_1001487_pt1 | contig 11448 bp, 6 predicted proteins | sample saktaG_13_FD_190140 | JGI IMG/M metagenome (GOLD analysis project Ga0268283, IMG submission 190140) | Saline water microbial communities from Sakinaw Lake, British Columbia, Canada - sak_2013_06_06_36m | ecosystem: Environmental > Aquatic > Non-marine Saline and Alkaline > Saline ... | reverse complement strand
AATGATGCGTTCACTCTTTCATTGATGACAAATAAAGAAGTATTAAAGATGCATCATGAAAGTTCCGATGTCCGCCAAATTTATCATCAAGACGGAAAAGTTGCGATTACATCAAAAAACAGTAAAACCGGCGAAACTTACCTGGCATTGTTTAATATCTCTGAAAACTCAAATGTTGAAATGAAGGTAAATCTGGCTGATTTGAATTTAAAAGGTAATGTCAAAATAACAAACATCTGGAGCAATGAGGAAGTTGGTACATTCAAAGATTCCTTTTCTGCAAAGATTTCTGCCCATGCATCTGGTCTGTATAAAATAACTAAAACAACTAATTAAACACTTCTGCAATTATGAAGAAAATATTTTTTCTGTTCGTTTTTCTTTGCAGCTCAAGTGAGCTATACAGCCAGGATAACAGTCACATCATTTCAAATCCTGTTATTAACGGATATTATGCTGACCCCTCCGTTCTCAAGGTCGAAAATACATTTTATATTTACGCAACCATCGATCCATGGGGCGGAAATGAACTGGCAGTACTCGAAACAAAAGATTTTAAAAATTGGGAAACAAAACACCTTAACTGGCCGACAAAGCTTGCCTGTACGAGCTCTACATCAAAAGAATCAATGGTTTGGGCTCCCTCTGTTGTAAAAGCTAAAAACGGGAAATTTTATATGTATGTTTCCGTTGGCAGCGAAGTTTGGGCAGGAGTTAGTGAAAAACCTCTTGGCCCCTGGAAAAATGCAAAATCCGATAATACACCTTTAATTAAGGCTGACTTATTCCCATTTTATCACATGATCGATGCTGAATGTTTTATTGAGCCTGACGGACAGGCATATCTATATTGGGGCTCTGGCCTAAATTGGGTTAATGGCCATTGCTTTGCGGTGAAACTTAAACCCGACATGGTAACTTTTGATGGTGAGCCCAAAGATATTACCCCTCCGGATTATTTTGAGGCGCCATTTATGTTTAAGAAAAATGATATTTATTACCTGATGTACTCCGAAGGAAAAGCCATCGATGAAACATACAAAATCAGGTATTCCGTAGGTAAGACTCCTTTTGGTCCGTGGAAAGAAGGCCCCAATAGCCCCATCTTATCGACAACAAATGACCGCACTACTACCGGACCAGGCCATCATTCCGTATTTAAAGAAAACGGGCAATACTATATTCTTTATCACCGCATTCATCCCCAGGAAGAGGAATATGTTTTAAGAGAACTTTGTATTGATAGTTTAAACTTTGATGAAAAAAATAATATAAAAAAAATAATGCCTAAAGGTGTGAACGAATTTAAAGTCAAGTAACATCCTGATGAAAAATGTGATCTATTTCACTATGCTTTAAATGCTATTTCCTCGTCAATCATTGTATTTACGGATATCTACTAATAATTGAATGAATTGTCACAATGAACAGAGTGTGAATTTTATAATTTTCCGGAATTAATTAATCTCCCTTAAAAAGTCTAAACACAGCTTAGTTTCTGAAACTCATTTGCTAAGTTTGGATATAACTTTCAGGGAAATTTTTATTTATCATACCGGAAAACCTGTAGACAATGATCAGATCAATTGTAGTTATAATGTTGCTTGGCATCGTTTTGTCATGCAATGCGCAAACCGACAAAATTAGCTTAGCCGGGAAATGGAGCCTATGTTTGGATTCTGTCAAAAACCCAGACAACATTGATCTGAAATCGCTTGAATTCGGACTTTCTATCTCACTTCCTTCCACGCTTGATTCTGCAGGAATCGGAACTCCCGTTAACATTGAACCCAACCTGGTACGCAAGGTCATGTTGCACCTTCAGCGGAAAGTTACTTATATCGGACCGGCCTATTACAAGAAAGAAGTAACGATCCCGAAAAACTGGAATGGAAAACACATAAGTTTAAAGCTGGAAAGGGTAATGTGGGAATCCATCGTCTGGATCGACGGGAAAAAGATCGGGAATAACTTCAGCCTCTGTACTCCTCATTATTACGACCTTTCGAAAAGCCTGGCACCAGGCAAACACACCATCACACTCTGCATTGATAATTCCAGGAAGTTCGTTTTGGGTCCGAATGATATGGCTCATGCCTATACCGAGGAAACACAAATTAAATGGAATGGAATACTGGGCGAAATCTCTTTGAATGCAATTGATCCATCCTATATTTCCGAATTGGCTGTCTATCCTGATTTTGCAGGCAAAAACCTTTCCGGGAAAGTCAAAACCATTTTGAAAGATGCAGAATCATATTCTCTGAAAATCCAGGTAATTGATAATAAAAATAAGATAATAGGCATTACTTCAGCCACAATTACAGCTGATCAGACAAGCTTTCAGGTTAAATTCCCGGAAGAATTACAAGCCTGGGATGAATTTTCACCCAATCTGTACTCGGTGAAAGTTTCACTACTTAATAAGAAACAGAATACAACTTCTGTTCGTACCGAAACATTTGGTTTCCGCGATCTGAAAACAAAGAACAGGCATTTCTATCTGAATGATAAACCATTGTACCTTCGTGGTACGCTGGAATGCAGTATTTTCCCTTTAACCGGCCATCCTCCGTTGGATGAAGCCGGCTGGCAAAAAGTTTTTATTGCAGCCAGGGAATATGGTCTCAATCACCTCCGCTTCCATTCGTGGTGCCCACCAGATGCCGCCTTCCGGGTAGCTGATAAAATGGGCATGTACTTACAGGTTGAGCTACCAAACTGGATCCTGGATTTTGGTAAAGATCAGTCGGTGGTGGATTTTATTAACATGGAAGCGGATAATATTATCCGGGAATATGGAAATCATCCTTCATTTATATTATGGTCCATGGGGAATGAACTGGAAGGTAATTTCGATCTTCTGACCGGACTTGTTACAAGGTTAAAAAACAAAGATCCTCGTCATCTTTATACTACCACAACGTATTCATTTCAAAAAGGTCATGGGCTTCAGCCCGAAACGGTTGATGATTATTATATTACCCAAAACACCGAAAAAGGCTGGGTGCGGGGACAAGGCGTTTTCGACCAGCTTTCTCCTGATTTTAAAACGGATTATACCAATTCCATCGACAATATTACTATTCCGGTTGTATCACACGAAGTTGGCCAATACTCTGTTTACCCTGATATGAAGGAAATCGAAAAATACAAGGGTGTATTAACCCCGGTGAATTTTATAGCCGTTAAAAAGGATCTGGAAAAGAAAGGATTATTAACAAGGGCTGGTGATTATACCGCTGCCACCGGCAAATTTGCAACCTTGCTTTATAAGGAAGAAATAGAGCGTGCGCTGAAAACACCAGGATTAAGCGGATTCCAGTTACTGGATCTTCATGATTTCCCCGGACAGGGAACTGCTTTGGTTGGCGTTTTGAATGCCTTCTGGGAATCGAAAGGTTTTGTTAGCGGCGAAGAGTGGCGCATGTTCTGCGGGGAAGTTGTTCCGCTGTTGTGGTTTGACAAAGCCGTTTATACCACAAACGAAACATTTAAAGCTGAATATGGAATTGCAAATTATTTCAGGGATTTTAAAAACTCATCTGTAGTCTGGAAGTTAAAGGACAGCGAAGGAAATACCGTGATGCAGGATTCAGCCAATGTTGCACAAATCCTGAAAGGAAACACTTCAAAACTGGGAGATTTCAGTATTCCGCTTGCGGGCTTGCCGGCTCCGGCAAAATATACAATAGAGCTTTCACTCCAGGGAACAACCTATAAAAATCAATGGAATATCTGGCTTTATAAAAAAGAAGTTGAATCTCCGGAAAATGGTATCCTTGTTACCAGCTCGTTTAATGATGCTGTTGAAGCACTTAAGGAAGGGGAGAAAGTTCTCCTCAGCCCAGATATTAAGGATATTGTTGGAATCACCGGAAAATTTGTCCCCGTATTCTGGAGTCCTGTTCATTTTCCTGACCAGCCCGGCACCATGGGATTGCTGATGGATCCAAAGCATGCTGCTTTCCGCGATTTCCCGACTGATTTTTACTCCAACTGGCAATGGTGGGACCTTTGTAAAAATTCAAAAACTGTTATCCTCGATAATATGACTATTGATCCGATTGTAACTGTAATCGATAATTTCTTCAAAAACCGCAAGCTGGGCAATGTTTTTGAAGCAAGAGTTGGCAAAGGGTTACTTGTTTTTTCATCTGTCGATATTCACTCTGAACTGGGAAACAGACCGGTAGCCCGGCAGCTTAAAAACAGCCTGCTAAATTATATGAACAGCAGTGGTTTTAATCCGGGATCAGCCATCACACCTGAAGAAGTTTTATCACTTTCTTCAATCGGCAAGAATAAATAACTCTTACGGGTATTTTTAAGATTTGATCGTATAAACAAACTAATTAAAATATGAGTCTGCAAAAAAGGTTGTTTTTACTGATCTTACTCTATTCTGTTGTTGCCGGATCTGTTGTATTTGCGCAGAAATCCAGACCAAATGTGGTTTTTATTTTAGTTGATGATTTGGGTTGGGCCGATGTTGGATTCAACGGCAGTAAATTTTATGAAACACCAAATATTGATCGTTTAGCAAAACAAAGTGCACAATTTACAAACGGGTATGCCGCCGCGCCGATTTGTTCACCAACCCGCTGCAATATCATGACGGGGAAATCGCCTGCCCGGCTTCATATTACTGATTGGATTCCGGGTTACCAGGATGGGTTGAACAAGGAGCAACTCAGCAAGTTTAAAATGATTTCTCCGAAGTTTGTACTGAACATGCCACTCGAAGAAACCACCCTTGCCGAAGCTTTAAAATCGAATGGATATAAAACCTGTTTTGTCGGGAAATGGCATTGCTCGGAAGATTCAGCCTTTTATCCGCAGTACCAGGGATTCGACACCAATATCGGCGGCTGGAAAAGCGGATCACCGACAGGAAATTCAAAAGAAGGAATGGCTTATTTTACGCCCTACAATAATCCGTATTTACCCGACGGGCCAAAAGGTGAATTCCTCACCGACCGCCTGGCCAATGAAAGCATGAAATGGATTGAGCAGCAAAAGAACAATCCCTTTTTTCTTTACCTGTCCTTTTACGCCGTTCACACACCCATACAGGCAAAATCCGAAGATGTGGCATATTTCAGGGAGAAAGTAAAAAAAATGGGGATTGACAAACAACCGGAGTTTACAACCGATTTGCCATGGATAAAAAACAATCCCCATGCGCTATCGCATTGGAAAGAGAGGCTTATTCAGAATAATGCAGAATATGCCGCCCTGATTTTTAATATGGATGAAAATGTTGGAAAAGTATTGAATAAAATTCACGAACTGGGGTTGGACGACAATACCATTATCTGCTTTATGTCCGATAATGGAGGGTTATCAACCGCCGAAAGTTCTCCGACGACCAATGCGCCACTGCGTGGCGGAAAAGGCTGGCTTTACGAAGGTGGGATACGCGAACCCTTTATTATCAAAATCCCGAATGTATCGAAAGCCAATGCCAAAATTGAAACACCCGTTATTTCAAGTGATTTTTATCCGACAATCCTTGATGCTTGTGGTCTGCCCTTGTTGCCGAAACAACATATGGACGGCGTAAGTCTTATTCCGTTATTAAAAGGAAATAATCTGGAACGCAAGGCGCTGTTCTGGCATTATCCTCATTACGGCGGAAAGGGTGATTCACCTGCCGGGGCGATTCGTGAAGGGAAATGGAAACTCATTGAATTTTACGCGGATAATCATATCGAATTGTACAACCTCGAAGAAGATATTTCAGAGAAGAATAACCTGGCAAAGCAAGAGCCAAAAATTGCCGGAGACCTTCTGAAACAATTACATAGCTGGCGAAAAGATGTTCATGCACAAATGCCGGTTTTAAATCCGGGTTACCGGGCTAATTAAACTTTATAATGAAAACTATTATTGCTCTTTTTTGTATAACTTATATACTCTCCTTATCAGAGATCAGTTTCGGTCAAACCCGGCGTGAACCGGTTGATTATGTGAATGTGTTTACCGGAACATCAAATTCCCGGTGGATGCTGGGACCGTATGCCGGTGTTCCTTATGGAATGGTACAATTGGGCCCCGATAACCAGGAATCGGGCTGGATGGCAGGGTATGAGTATTCGATTATGAATGTTACCGGGTTCAGCCATCTGCATGCCTGGACGATGGCAGGCCTGATGGTGATGCCCGCAGCCCAGGATTTCACAAAAGACAACGGCGCAAGTTCAAAAGCATACCGAGGTGCCGGGGCAGGTTTTCACTCACGCATTTTAAAGGAAACCGAAAAAGCTTCGCCCGGATATTATTCCTGCGAACTATATGATGCCGACTGCAAAGCTGAGCTTACGGCTTCAACCCACTGCGGTTTTCACAAATACACCTTTAAAGCAAAGGATGATGTGCACATCCTCCTGGCATTGAATTTCCCAACCGAATATGAGGTGGAAATCAGGAATGCTGTATTCAACAAAATTGGCTATAATATGGTAGAAGGTTTCGCAAAAACCGGAGCTGCCTATGGTGAGTATACGCTCTACTTTACTATTCAGTTTAACAAACCTTTTAAATCGCTGAATGGCTGGAATAATGATACCATCCTAACTAATGTTGACCATATCACAGGCAAAAAAGATGTGGGTGCTTTTGTGACTTATTCCACCAAAGAGAATGAAGCGATTATGATGAAAGTCGGGCTTTCGCTGGTTGATATGGAAGGTGCCCGTAATAACCTGAGAACAGAATTGGATCCTTTTGGATGGAATTTCGAAGCGGCTACAGCATCAGCACATGAAAAATGGAACACCCTGCTTTCGCGAATTGAAGTTAAGGGCAGCGAACAGAACAAAGAGAAATTCTACACCAATTTCTATCGCAGTTTCTCCAAACAAACCTGGAGCGATGTGGATGGCCGTTATGCCGATCCTCATAACAAAATTCAACAATTACCGAAAGGCGGCGTAATGTACGGCGGTGATGCATTCTGGAATACGTTCTGGAATTACAACACCATTCTCTCCCTTATTGCGCCTGATATTATGAATAACTGGGTGCAGACCGAGCTTGAACTTTACGATAAAACAGGCTGGACAAACAATGGTCCGACCGGGTTGAAACTTACCGGCATAATGGAAGTTACGCACGAAATTGCATTGATGGTTTCGGCGTACCAAAAAGGCATCAGGAATTATGATGTAGACAAATTGTATAAAGCTGTCAGGCATAATGGAATGGAGCAGGGAGTAAGGCCTCCGGGCGAAGGACTTTCGGGCATGGAACGGTTAAATGTTTACAATCGTCTGGGTTACGTTCCGTTTGAAATCGATGCCGCTTCACGGACGCTGGATTATGCCTACACTGATTTTTGTGCGGCCCAATTGGCAAAATCCATGAATCAGGATGCCGATTATGCTTTCTTTCTTAAACGTTCCAATAACTGGAAAAATCAATTTCATCCTGATTTGAAAATGCAGGTTCCGAAAGATTCGCTTGGAAACTGGATGAAGGCTTTTGACCCTTTCTCCGGCAAACACTGGATTGAAGGAAATTCCTGGCAATATTCCTGGTATGTGCCTCATGATGTTGACGGTTTGGTTACCCTTATCGGGAAAGATCTTTTTAACCAGCGTTTGGAAGAGGGTTTTGAGAAATCGGTTAAGCACAACTTTGCCGCACACGCTTTCGACCGTCACCAGGAAATCGCTTTCGAATACTATGTTAACCATGGAAACGAAGGAAATATGCAGGCTTCGTTCTTGTTTAACTATTCAGGGAAACCGTGGCTCACTCAAAAATATTCGCGGGCAATTCTCGAAAAGTTTTACGGCAACACTCCCTATCATGGTTGGGAAGGCGACGAAGACGAAGGACAAATGGGTGGCTGGTTTGTAATAGCCTCAATGGGTCTGTTCGAAATGAACGGAGCGGTAACCGCTGATCCTACTTTCGATCTTACATCGCCTTTGTTTGATGAAATCACCATTCATTTAGATAAAATGTACAACGGAGGAAAGCCTTTTGTGATAAAAACGGTAAACAACTCAGATGTAAATGTTTATATACAGTCAGCCAGCTTGAACGGAAAACCTCTCACCGAGCCTAAATTGAAATTCAAGGAATTGGTTAAAGGCGGCGAATTGGTTTATTCAATGGGACCGAAACCAAATATAGATTGGGGAAATAAAACGACAAAATGAAAAGTAAATTGAGACGGTTCTTCTTGGCTGTAACGGTTTTATTCTTGCTGTTCAACAGCTATGGACAAACCACTGATACCCTTTCTGCCAATTTCAAAAATCCGCCTGCCTACACCAAACCCTGGGTCTATTGGTACTGGATCAGCGATCATATTTCCAAAGAAGGCATTACTAAAGACCTGGAAGCCATGTCCAAAGTCGGAATTGGCGAGGCTTTGATAGGAAACATAGATGAGATCAAGCAAAAAGGCAATGTAAAAGCGCTTACTGAAGAGTGGTTTCAAATGATTGAATTTGCCATTCGCGAAGGAAAACGGCTGGGCGTGAATATCGGCTTGTTTAACTCACCGGGCTGGAGCCAGTCGGGTGGGCCATGGAATAAATCCGAACATGCCATGCGTTACCTTACCATGTCGGAAGTCCGGGTGAAAGGGCCTACGAAATATTCCGGGAAATTACTGCAGCCCACTCCACAGTTTCAGGATGTGGCGCTGATGGCCTTTGCCGCTCCACTTCATGATGCGGATAATTTATCATCTGCTTCATCTAAAATCAGTTCACAGCCTGAGATCAAGGACTTAGCAAACTGGTTCGATGGGTATCTTTCAACAGAAATATACCTGCCGGTTTCCCCTTCAAAATCGGTATCCATTGATTTTGAACAACCCTCAGCATACACCGCCCGAAGCCTTATACTTTATCCTGCGCATACTTCCTTCAGCGCGAAATGTGAAATACAATGCAGGCAGGAGGACGGATCTTTTAAAACGGTTAAATCGTTTAAAATTGAACGGACAAACAACAGCACCAGCGTAGGTTTCCTGCCATTTGCACCCATTTGCGAAACCTTTGAAGCCATTTGGTCAAAACATTTCCGGTTAATATTTACCAATATCAACGGGAATGCCGGATTTACCGAAATTTCGCTTTCAGGTGCCGCCCGCACTGAGCGGTTTGCCGAAAAGCAACTGGCAAAACTCTGGCCTACTCCGGCACCCTTATGGGATGCGTACATGTGGCCCGCTTCCGCAGAAATTGATAATGCGGCCCTGGCTGTCAACCCGCAGAAAGTGATAAATATTTCTTCTAAAATGAAGAGTGACGGCACGCTGGAATGGGATGTACCTGCCGGTGAATGGATTATTCAGCGGATAGGAATGACACCAACCGGTCAGAAAAACGCCCCGGCATCGGTGGAAGCCACCGGGCTGGAAGTGGATAAAATGAACCGCGAATGGGTAGCGGCGCATTTCGATGCCTATATCGGCAAAATCATCAACCGCCTTCCGGCAAATGACCGCACGGCATTAAAGCATATTGTGGCCGATAGCTACGAAACCGGGGCGCAAAACTGGACGGACAATTTCGCCACCGACTTTCAGAAACGGTACGGGTATGATCCGCTTCCGTATCTGCCGGTCCTTTTTGGAAGGTTAGTTGGAAATGCCAGTTTATCCGATCGCTTTTTATGGGATTTGCGACGGCTGATTGCCGACCGGATTTCGTATCAATACGTTGGCGGCCTGCGCGAGAAATCAAATGAATACGGGCTCAAACTGTGGCTCGAAAACTACGGTCACTGGGGATATCCGGGTGAATTTCTGCAATATGGCGGGCAAAGCGATGAAATCAGCGGCGAGTTCTGGACGGGTGATGAGCCGGAAGGCCTTGAGCTTCGCGCTGCTTCGTCGGCAGCTCATGGCTACGGGAAAAATATTGTGCATGCCGAGGCCTTTACTTCAGGCGGGCCCATGTGGAATTTTGATCCCTGGAGTCTGAAAAAAAGAGGTGATTGGGCAGCCACCAAGGGAATTAACCACTTTGTGATGCATGTTTATATTCACCAGCCCTATGAGGAAAAAGTCCCGGGAATCAATGCCTGGTTTGGCGTTGAATTTAACAGGCACAATACCTGGTTTTATAAGTCGAAAGAGTGGATTGACTATATGCGTCGGACACACTACTTGCTTCAGCAAGGCAAATATGTAGCTGATGTGGCCTATTTTACAGGGGAAGACGCTCCCAAAATGACCGGAATACGTGATACGAAATTGCCAGAGGGCTACAATTTTGATTATGTGAATGCCGAAGTAATTTCAACGATGATCGTGAAAAACGGATGTTTTGTTTTGCCTGATGGAATGACGTATCGCGTGTTGGTTTTACCTCCGCAAACAACTATGCGTCCAACTGTTCTTAAAAAACTGAAAGAGCTTATCGCGGCGGGTGGAATTGTTGTGGGTCCCGCTCCCACCCGATCACCAAGCCTGGAGAAATATCCAACCTGTGATGCGGAAATCAGCAAAATGGCACAGGAAATCTGGCAGAATTGTGACGGCAAGAATGAGAAAAAGGTAAGTTTTGGACAAGGAACGGTATATAACGGAACAGATTTAGCAACTGTATTCAACGACTTTCAGATTTCTGCTGACCTGGGGAATATGGACCTTACGCGTCTTACCTGGATTCACCGCTCGGCACCCGGAATCGAAATTTATTACATTTCCAATCAAACGGATGAAACGGTTCAAACTTCCCCGTCATTTCGGGTAAATGGTTTGCAACCCGAATTGTGGAATCCGGTTACTTCTGAATACCGTGATTTGCCTGATTATAAATCTGGAAATGGAAAAACCATTGTACAGCTGGAGTTTGCGCCGCGTGAATCTTACTTTATTGTTTTCAGAAAAAAAATTGTAACTCCAATTAAAAATCCAATCAATTTTGTTCGCAAAAATACAATTGGAGAACTTGGCGGAGCCTGGACCATTTACTTTAATAAAAAATGGGGAGCGCCCGATTCAGTTGTTTTTGACAAACTCGAAGACTGGACCAAACGCAATGAACCGGGAATTAAATATTATAGTGGAACAGCCCGTTATCAGAAAGTGTTTGATGCGCCTCAATACGCAAAAAATACACCAGTCTTCCTCAACCTGGGAGCTTTCAACTCCTTGGCAGTTGTAAAACTTAACGGAGAATCGCTTGGTTTGGTTTGGGCTGAACCACATCAGTTTGATATTTCAAAATTCATAAAAGCCACAGGAAATATATTGGAAATTGAAATAACTAATACCTGGAACAACCGCCTGGTGGGCGATGCCGCTTTACCAGCCGAAAAACGGCTTACCAATGCCACCACTTCGCCCGATGCAAATGCACCATTAATGCCATCAGGATTACTGGGGCCGGTTATATTTGAGATTTTACCAAACACTAAACAGGATTAGATGAACCCGAAATTTCCAAAGTTAGTGATGATGCTTTTATGCATTTC